>Ga0209508_1000137_pt1 | contig 84661 bp, 58 predicted proteins | sample AD_UKC129_MetaG_FD_184427 | JGI IMG/M metagenome (GOLD analysis project Ga0209508, IMG submission 184427) | Active sludge microbial communities of municipal wastewater-treating anaerobic digesters from Canada - AD_UKC129_MetaG (SPAdes) (version 2) | ecosystem: Engineered > Bioreactor > Anaerobic...
TCGGGTGGCAGCAGAGGTTCGATCTCGTTCCACAGTTCATCCGTAACCAATGTGAATGCCATGACGTTGCCTCCCTACAGGCGCCGGCATTCTGATCATAGGCAAGGAGAGTTTTGAAACAGCCTCTTAGTATCGATGGTGTGCAACAGTGCCATGCCTGGTTCGGACGAGATTTTAGCCGTTACGTGCCGGGTTTGTACTGGCTGAATTACTTTGAAGCGGGATATTTACGTGAGCGAGGGGTTGACCTTCAAGAGATCATCCGGGTACTGCCTGGAAAACTCACGAATCTGCAAAATGGGATCGTGCTTCAGCTCTATGAGAAACCGTCGGATTGGCAGCAGTATTCAAGCCAGGTGGACGATGTGTTGTCACGAGCCAACGGCTTCTTCTCTCGCCGCCGGGTCGTGTTGCCTCCGGTTACGACATTGAGGGAAGTGTTCGATGTCAGCGCGCAGATCGACAAACAGTGGCCATGAGGTGGTGACATGAGCTACGAGATCATGATTGCCCATGCACAAGGCCCGGATTGTGAACCGGATGAGTTGATAGATGTGTCCAAGGTGATCGAGGCGGTGGAGAGCTTCCCGCCCTTTGCCGCGCGCGGCGTAACATGGGAAGATCAGAACTGGGAGGGTATGCCGGAGTTTGCGGGTTTATACATGCTGCTGAACAACCATGCTCCCGACGAGACGCCAGGTGGCGAGTTCGACTACCGATCGGGAGTGGCGGAGTCCTGCAGCATGCATTTGGCCGCCCGCGGATATGACCTGGGGCGGTGTTATGAACTTGCGGCGCACATTGCTCGGCGGACGGGCGCCCGGGCGTGGGATCTGCAAACTGAAATGGAAATCACATACGAGTGACCAGCTGGCAGGGGGGCCGATGCCGTCAAAGGCGTTCGACGGGCACGCGGCGGATTCAGTATCCGCAGCATCGGATCGGCTGATCTGTGCGGGAGCAAGATAGCCGAACCGCCGAACTGGGCCCCGGCTGCCTGCCCGGCGCTGCGGGCGGGCGAGATTCTGGTGGGCCGCGACGCGGCCGGCTGGTGGCACGGCCCGCGGTTTTGTGTCAGTGGGTGCGCAAATGGGTTCTTCCGCACTTGTGATGACTTTCGGCATGGTCATGCTTGAGCGGGAAGAGACCAAGCTTCCAAGTCTGGCAGGCCGCATTCCCGCCTGGCGAGTCTGTCAGCGCACGGACCGGTCCCGGTATCTCTCATCCGTCCTGAACGTCGCCACGATGGGCAGGTGGTCGGATACCTGCCCGGAAATCACCTGGTCTGAGTCCGTGAACGTCTGGATGCGGCAAGAAATGGCCTCCTCGTCGGCCAGATCGTGGGTAACCAGAAAGTGGTCATAGCGGTTGCCGGCCTGAGTCGTCCCTACACCGTCCTGACCGGCCGGAACCATCACCACCATGCCCATGCCTTGGGCCAGCGCCTCGATCTCGCGTTCCGTGAGGTTGAAATCGCCCACCAGCATCACGTCCGGGTCATACCGGCTCATGTCCCGCACCACGTTTCGCAGTAAAGCCATCTCCTTCTCACGCAAGGCCCGGTTGGTCCAGGACAGATGCAGGCTGACCACCACGGCATCGAAGCCGCCTGACATCATCATCGCTGCCTGGGCCGGATGCTGGAAGCCCTCGGGATCGGGAATGTCCCGCAGGGTCACCGTCCCGGCTGTGAAGATGGCGTTATCCATGCCGTCCGGCGAGTCCTGGAAGGCCACGTACTTGAGCCGGGTATCGTTCGCGCAGAACGTCTGGACCCGATCCTGGTTCGCAATTTCCTGCAAACACAGGACATCAGGGCACAGGCGGTCCAGTTGAAGATGGACCCAGGCCGTGTTCGCAGGTTGCTTTTCGGGATAGCCCCGGATGTTCCAGCTTACCACGGTCAACGGACGGCTGGGGGCCGGCGGTGGCGCCGGTTCGATCCCCGCCGGTGGTTGGATCTGCGTGCAGCCGGTGATGACAAGAGACAGGAACAGAACGATTTTGGTGACACCGCGCATGACCATGAGACTCCTTTCTGCTGGCCGGGCGTGGATTAACAGAAATGCCGCATAGTTGCAACGATGGAGCCGGGGGTGGGCGCGATGAGAACATGGGTCGCTTGTCCGTCGCGCCGCCGGCCGGGTACACTCATGTCTCACGGCCAAGGTCAACACGAAGGATCAAACCACAGATGAGACTCGCCCTTCGCATCCTGCTGTGGCTCACGTAGCCGTTCCTGGCACTGTCCCTCATCTTGATCGGCGGAATGCTGTTCGGAATTGCCTTTGTTGCGGATTTCACCGTCGAGAACCGCACCGGCCACTCCATCTGCGTCACGCCTGTCGGTACTATCGGCTTGGAAGGCAGAAGCGTTGGTAAAGAAGGTGTCAAAGCCCCTTTGCCCACAGTCCTGTTCACGCTTCTGCCATTACCAGCGGGCAAAGCGGGCGGGTTCCGTCTGGCTCCCGGTGAGTCCGTGACCATCTTGTACGACATGGACGACATCAACTTCTCCGAGATCGTCGTCGAAGATGGGCAGAGCCGGCAGTACCAGCTTGTGGTCAACCCCAACCCGGCCACCAACCAGTATCACGCCCCGCGCCAGCGCCACTTCGTGATCGACGACCTCACGCGCCTGGCCCAAGTCGCCCCGGATGTCTCTGCGGCGGCAAGACGGGCTCAGGGCTATCAGTCCAGGGCGCTCATCATGGACGCGCTGCTGATCGGGCCGTGGCTGGCGTATGCGGGTATTCGGTTCGGGCTTGCCAGGGTCCAGGTAAAGCCGGACGGACAAGCTCAAAATCCCGATCCGCAATCCAGGGAAGGTTGAGACGTACCTGAAGGAATACCGACTGTGCTTCCGGCAGTTCAACGAAGGTGCTGATCGGCGTGTAGACCGGGCGCTCCAGGCGTATGGCAGGTTCGTCGAGTCAGGATGCCGGGGGGCAGGTTGCGAGTGAGGGAAATGCGACCACAGATTTTGAGGGCACTTTGAGGGCACCGGGTCAGTCAATAATCGAGAATCGCTCGGAAGTTGAGCTGGAACAAGAGCTTATGGGAGTGCTAGGGGACTAACGGAGAGGGTGGGATTCGAACCCACGGTACAGCAAAGCCGTACACAGCCTTTCCAAGGCTGCTCCTTCAGCCACTCGGACACCTCTCCAGGCAGTCGAGCTATGAAAGCTCGCCTTTCATTCAGGCTGGCATTATAGCACAGCCCTGTCAGGATCGCCAGCGAGTGTAAGTCCCGTTGTTTGCTGAGTCAATGACCTCGACGCGGGTGGCCGCCGCGAGGATTGCGACACCTCTGGCCGGCGGCTTCCGGGAAGTCTGCTCGGCTTCGCCGGGCGGCCCGCCTGGCCGGTTGCAGCTCATCGGCTTCCCTTGGGACTCTTTGGGAATCTGGGCTTCGGACGTTGTGGCGGATTGACCTTTCGATGGCAGCACGGATTAATCCTGGGAGAAGTCAGTCCGCAACCGGCGAAGGCTGCGCTGCGGCGAACAACCCATCCATGCCCGTCGCGCAGTCTGTCCTGAGCCGGTGGGGGCTGGCGGGAGGTCTGATCATGCCGGAGAAACGTCCTACCGAGCGGGCTCGACGCGCCCGGCGCGCGGGCAAGGCGCCGAGTACACAGGCCGGGGAGTTCGTCCGCGAGGAGATCCATCACGTCCGGGAGGGCAAACACGGGGCCCGCTCCACGAAGCAGGCGATTGCCATCGGGCTCTCCAAGGCTCGCCGCGCGGGTGTGGATCTTCCGCCGCCGGAGAAGGGGCAGGTTTCGGAAAAGACCCGCCGCAGCGCGGAGCGGGCCCACGAGGTGGGCCAGGGGCGCAAGCCCAGCCGGCGTCGGCCCCGCGTAGCCAAGGCGGTCACGGAGGTGATGAAGCGGGAGGGACGCGGTGCGGCCTCGCAGGAAGCGCTCTCGGAGCAGGCCCGTTCAGCGGCGCGCCGCCGGAGTCGCTCCGAGCGATCCGCGGCGGCGAAGAAAGCGGCTCGAAGCAAATCGCCCGCCAAGCGGTCGGCGGCAGCCCGGAAGGCGGCCCGGACCCGAGCGGCCCGACGCTGAGTCAACTATCGGATCGTGACAGGTAACGAAGAACCGGACCGAGGGCAACAGAGGGAACAAGTGGGGCCAAACCCATGAAGTGGTTTCCTCTGTCGCCTCCGGTGCCAACGCCTTACCAGAGCGAGGAATCACTATCATGCCACGTTGCGAGACCTGCGGAAACGATTACGACAAGTCCTTCGAAGTCGTGATGGGCGGCCGGAGACACTCGTTCGACAGTTTCGAGTGTGCCATCCAGTCGCTGGCCCCGACCTGTGAACACTGCCACTGCCGGATCATCGGCCACGGCATCGAGGCCGGCGGCCGTATGTACTGCTGCGCAAGCTGCGCCGAGCAGTCAGGCGTGAGCGGCGTGAAAGACCGGGTGTGAGGCCTTCACGTCCGAAAGCATTACGCGGCTAAACGGTTAATTCATTTAATCAGGCCACTCTTTCCCTTGGCGGGCTGTGCGTTCGGAGGCTGTGTTGGGGGCCTTTCAGCCTGCGCGGCGATTTGCTATACTGAATTTCGAGTCGCCGAGTTTCTCGTCCACGTCACACGGCGAATGAACGGACAGCCTTTCTCCAGGAGGAAAGTGGCATGTGCCTGCGCAGCCCTTGCATCTGCATCGTGGTGAGTTCACTTCTGCTGGCAGCAGGTCCTTCATGGGCCGTGGACATTGTCGTGGATAACACGGACAGCGGCTTCAGTGTTGTATCCGGGAGTTGGTCCACGCGGACTTCGGGCTCCAACTGGTATGGGACGAACTATCGGCGTGCCAACACGGCCACCTCCGCTAACGCCGTGGTTCAGTGGCAGCCGACCCTGCCGTCGGCCGGCGATTACCAGGTCTTTGTATGGTACCCTTCAGGGGACGGCACGCACATCACCGACGCGCGCTACACGGTCTATTACAACGGCGGAAACCAGACCTTCTCCGTCAATCAGCAGACCAATACCGGGCAATGGGTCTTGCTGGGCACGTTCAATTTTCCGGCCGGCTCGACGTCGAATGGGCGGGTGCGTCTGTCCAACCAGTCGGCCACTTCGGGCGCGCGGGTCTTCGCCGACGCCGTTCGTTTTTACCGACCCGATGGCCCCCCCCAGCCGGAGTTCCGCGGCTTCTGGGCGGATGTATTTCACATCGGTATGCAGAATGCCGCCCAGATTGACCAGATGATCGATCTCGCGGTGCAGGGCAACTACAACGCGATCGTCGCGCAGGTTCTCGCCTATCACGACACCGAGGTCGGCTCTCACGGGGCGTACTGGAAATCCAATATTGTGCCGCGCTCGATCTACGTGACCGAATCCTTTGATCCGCTGGGCTACTTGGTTCAGAAGGCCCGCGACCGAGGCCTGGAGGTTCACTGCTGGCTGGTGGCGTTTCGCGTCTCGTCCGTCTGGCCGCCGGTGGGTAACCCGTTCCTGGCCGGACATCCGGAATGGCTCAAGGTTCCGCGGGCCAACATGGGCACCGTGGCTCCGGTAGGCAGCTATTACGAGTTTGACCCGGGTTCGCCGGACGTCCAGGACTATCTGGCATCCATCGTGCGCGAGCTGCTGGCCAACTACGAGATTGACGGGATCCATTGGGACTACATCCGCTACACGGCGAGGGATTCCGGCTATCCCGCGGATACCAGCTATGCCAACTCGAGCTTGAAGCGGTTCCAGCGCATCTACGGTCGCACCGACGTGCCCGCGGCCACCGGCGATGCCCAATGGGACGATTTCCGCCGTCGCACCGTCACCGAGGTCGTGCGCCGGATGACCTGGGAGATCCCCCTGGTCACCAGCAACCCGCGCCAGCCGGTGCGCTACTCTTCGGCGGTGGTAACCTGGTATCCGTGCAACACGAATTTCCACAACACCAGACCCTACTATGAGGTCTTCAGCGACTGGGAGGACTGGCAGTCCAAAGGCTATCTCGATTCGCCCATCCTGATGGCCTATTTTGATGAGGATGGCTCCTACAAGCAGACCTACCGCGACTGGGTGAACAACAGCGTCAATCTCTGGCGTTACGGCCGGCAGATGATTATCGGCCCCGGTATCTACATGAACTCCTTCGCCAACAGTATCAACCAGATGCAGTATGCCCGCAATGCAGGGGCCGATGGCCTGTGTACGTATTCGTACAACTCGACCTGCGACACGGGGGCTACCTGGAGCAACTGGTACTCCCAAGTCGCAGCGAACTTGTTTACCTCGCCTGTCCCAGTGCCCACCATGCCGTGGCGCGATCCGGCCACGGCCACCGAGGGCGTCTTGTATGGCCGGGTGACGCTGAACGGCCAGCCGGTGGATGACGCCACCGTGCAGGTCGGCAGCCTGGATGCCATCAAGACGGATGCGGGCGGCTATTACGTGGTTTGCAAGATTCCGGCCGCTTCCGGCGGGACCACCTACACGGTCACGGCCTCCTCGGGCACGATGAACACCAGCGGCTCGGCCACGATCTTCCCGGCGCAAGTCGAGCGGTTGGACTTCTCCCTCGGCCCGCCCGTCATCACCCAGCATCCGGGCAACCAGTCTGTCTGCCCGGGAGGCAGCACGAGCTTTACCGTCGTCGCCACCGGCAGCGCCCCGATTTCCTATCGTTGGCGCAAGAACGGTGTGGACCTCAATAACGGCGGCCACTACAGCGGCGTGACCACGGCCACCCTGACGATCAGCAATGCCGACGGCGCCGACGTGGCTGATTACTCCTGCCGGGTGACGAACGGCTCCGGCAGCGCGACTTCCAATGCCGCCCATCTGACGTTGCGACCGGCCACGGTCATCACGACGCAGCCCCAGCCGCAGAATGTCTGCCCGGGCACCAGCGCTACCTTCACCGTGGCGGCCACCGGCGAGGGGACGGTGACTTATCAGTGGCGTAAGAACGGGGCCGATCTGGCCAACGGCGGCCACTATGCCGGTGTGACCACGCCCACTCTGACCGTTTCCAACGCCAGTTCTGCCGACGCCGGCAGCTATACCTGCGTGGTGACGGCCGGCTGCGGCAGCGTAACCTCCAATTCGGCTGCCCTGACCCTGGGGCCGGACAGCGACGGCGACGGCTGGGGCGATGCCTGCGACAATTGCCCCAATGTGCCCAACAGCACCCAGGCGGACGCCGATGGCGACGGCAAGGGTGACGCCTGCGACGCTTGCCCCGGCACCATCTCCGGCGCACCGGTGGATGCCCAGGGCTGCCCGCCGCTCGTGCCCGGCGACTTCGACCGGGACGGCGACGTGGATGCGGACGACTTTGACTTGTTCCAGAGTTGCTTCGCCGGGCCGGGCGTGCCGGTCGAGTCGTCGTGCGAGACGAAAAAGCTGGATGCCGACGACGATATCGACCAGGACGACTTCGGCATCTTCCAGCGCTGCCTCAGCGGACCCAACATCCTCGGCAACCCGGACTGCGCGGGCTGAGAGAGTGGTGGGGGGCCAGGTTCTGCGGAACCTGGGCTCGGGATTTCGAATGCCGTAAGCGTGGCAAGGGCAGTGGGTAATCTGTGCTCTCCGGCCGAAGAAATCGTGAGCCCACCTTCAAGAGAAGGTGGGCCACCCGGCGAGCTGTGCGCGGGGTGGAAGCATCGACACGTCCGGCATGCCCACCCGCGGCGGAATGCTCCGTGGCGGTCTCGAGTCATGATGCGCCGCGTGTGGGCATGGCACCCGGCTTACTTCATAGCTTCTCGCTTGCGCGTCGGGCTTATCGTTGGCCCTTGCTTGCGCGTCGGGCTGATAGTTGGCCCTCGCTTGCGCTTCGGGCTCAGGGGTTGTTGCACGCGACAGGGTTAAACCGACGGCAGGCGGGTTGGAGTGGAAATACCACAGGGTTGCGGCTGGGCACAGGGCCATGGCCAGCATCGCGAACAGGCACAGGCCGTAGCGCAACTCGGGCGAGTAGCGGCGCGTGGCGAACAATGCCATCGCAAGCAGCATCGCGATGGCCACCCCTTGCCACAGGAAATGGACGAGACTCAACCCGAGGTGGATCCAGGAGGGGTGGCTCATGAGGTCAGAGAGGGACATGTGTTCTTCTCCCAATAGCACGGCAGTAAGCCGGCTGCGTCCACTGCTATCGAAATCGCGAGTCCAGGTTCAGAGAACCTGGGCCACCCGCCGTCATGATTTGTTCTCCTGGCCGTGGCGGGCGCGGTAATCGTCGATGAGGCGGCGCATTTCTTCGAGTTCCTGGGGAGACGGGTCAGTCTGTTCCAGCGCGTGGGCCACGAGCAGGCCGGGCGAACCGCGAAAGACGCGCTGGACAAGATCTCCTGCCATCCGCCGGAGCGTGGGTTGCTCCTGCACGGCCGCGCTGTACAGAAAAGCCTTGCCTTGCGGTTTGCGCCTGAGGAGCCGTTTGTTGACCATGACGTTGAGCAGGCTCATGACCGAGGTGTAGGCCCGCGGACGGGTCTTCTGAAGCTCGTCGAGCACCTGGCGGACAGTGCAAGGCCCTTGTTTCCAGATGATTTGCAGCACCTCCAACTCGCCGGGAGTGGGGTTCTGGGAACGGGGACGGGGCATACGCGGTTCTCCTGTGGCGGATGGGCTTCTTACTGGCCTGTTGTCTGAGAAACGGCCGGTACTGAGCCCGGCCGCTACGTGTGGCGAAAACGGGCAGTACGGAGCCCGGCCGTTACGGGTGGCGGAAGCGGGCAGTACGGCGCCTGGCCGCTACACCCAAGAATCTACTGTAAAAACCGTAGATTGTCAACTGGTTAAACAGTAGATTGTTGTCTCGGGTGTGCCCGGGTTGATTTTGGCCGGGGAGCTGATGAGCATGGCTTCGGAGAAGTGAGAACTGAGAACTCAGAACTGAGAACTGAGAACTGCGAAGTGAGAAACGATAGCGGCGACATTCGGTTTTCGATGTCCACAAAAGACGGGAATGAACCGCGGCTGGAGCCGCTGCAATTCCTGAAGCGCGTGGGGGGGCAGGCCCGGCCGCGGTACGAGTTTGCCGCCGGCACGCGCGAGGAGTGGGAGCGGTGGCGCGACGGGCTGCGCAGCGCGCTGGCCGCGGTGCTCGGGCTGGGGCTGATGGAGCGGTCGCCGTTGCGGGTCTGGCCGGGGCCGGTGGACAAACTGGACGGCTACACCCGGCACGCCTTCACCATCGAAACCGCGCCGGGGCTGTTCGCGCCGGCGTTTCTGCTGGTGCCGGACGGGCCGGCTCTGCCTCGTCCCGGCATCCTGTGTTGCCACGGGCATTGGGAGGGCATGAACGATCTCGTCGCGCTCGATCCGGAGGGCGGGCCGCGCCGGGAGGGTGAGGGCTATCAGCACGATTTTGCCCTGCAGGCGGTACGGGCCGGGTTTGTGGCCCTGGTGTGGGACCAGTTCGGCTTCGGTCGGCGGCGCGACGACGCGTTCAACAAACGCTACAACCTTACCAGCGGCTGCGAGCATCCCAGCAAGGTCGCGCTGCACTTCGGGCTTACGACCGCCGGCATTCGCGTCTGGGATGCCATGCGGATGATCGATTTTCTGCAAGGCCGGCCGGAGGCGCTGCCCGACCGGATCGGTATTGTTGGCATCAGTGGCGGGGGGCTGGTGGCGCAATTCACGGCCGCACTGGACGAGCGCATCAAGGCGGCCTGCGTGAGCGGCTACTGCAATCGCTACGAATCGTGCATCCTCAACATCCATCACTGCATCGACAACTTCGTGCCGGGGCTTGGGCGGCTGGCCAACAACGACGACATCGCCTGCCTGATTGCGCCACGCCCGTTGCTTATTGAGTCCGGATTGGAGGATCACATATTTCCCATCGAGGCGACGCGGACAGCCCTCGGGAAGTTGGAACGCTGCTACGAACTCCTGGGGGCCGGCACGGCTTTGGAGGCGGACCTGTTCGAGGGCGGGCATGAGTTCCACGGGGTGAGGACGTGGGAGTTTTTCGCGAAGCACCTCGAGAAGTGAGAACTGAGAACTGAGAACTGAGAACTGCGATGTGAGAAGTGATGGGTAGTGTGCGGTTTTTTCTGCCGGTTGTGGGGTGTGTGCGGGGCGGGAGGCCGCAACAGCTTGATTTGGGCGGATAGGGCAAACTTTCGGGGGGCGGGGCGGGTCTTTCAGGATGATGAAGCTCGCATCCTCAATACTCGCGGTGGCGGTGGCGTGTTCCTTCGGGCCAACGGCCTTGGCCGGGGAGGTGCATGGGGTGTCTGCCCGAGGGGGGGCCTGGGCCCGGCCGGGACTGGGCAGAAGCCAGGCTCGAATGATGGCCGAGCGGGGGGCCCAGGTCGTTGCCTCGCGAAATCTGCTCGATCGCGAAATGGGGGCTCGCCGATACATTGCCCCCGGCTATTGGCATGTCCGCGGCACTGTGAGAGGCCATCACTATTCATCGCCAAGATACCAGCCGGATGGCCGGGCGGTCGTGGTCGTGCGGCGGAGATGAGGGCAGCAAAGCGTAACTCCGCCCCCGAAGAGGTGATCCGCCCGCTTTGCCACGCGAGCGATCACGAAGAGACGGCACCGTCCACCGCCGGCATTCTTCCTCTCAAGGATGGCGTTTTACCCTGTTTTACCCCATTGCAGACAGAGCGAATGAGAATCTCCTCAGGTCCGAGAACCATTTCGGGCGACATGGGCTATGATAGACGGCCATCTGAGGTTCGCGGGGGCCGCTGGGATTGCTCCTCTTGAATCGTAAATGATGGTTTATACAGCTTTTACGTCGGGTGCGGGCCGCTTTGCGGGTCCACCTGGACGGATGCGGCGCAACTCGGCCGGACGGGTACAAGGATTCAGGTCAGGCATGCCGGCCGACAGGGTCGGTCAATGGCCCAAGTGGGTGTGATCGTTTGCCAGACGCGGGCATGTAGCAAGAAGTCATTGTCCGATATAGAGTAACGCACTTAAATGGCAACGTTTACTTACAAGGCGAAGACTCGAACCGGACAGACGGTGACCGGCGTTCTGACGGCGGAAAGCCATCCGGCGGCGCTGCGGACGCTGGATGATCGGTCGCTGTTTCCCCTCGAAGTGACCGAGGGCAGCCAGGCGGCCAAGTCGGTCATTATTGGACGAAAGAAAAAGGTCCGGCTCAAGGCCCTTGCCACGCTGTACAGCCAGTTGGCCGACCTGTTGCGGGCGGGCGTGCCGGTGCTGCGGGCACTGGATGTTCTGGCCCGGCAGAGCTCCGACAAGCTCCTCTCCGAAATTCTCCGCGACATTCACAGCGACGTTTCCGGCGGCGAGACGCTGGCCGATGCCATGGCCAAGCATCCCAACGCCTTCAACGAACTGGCCGTTGCCATGGTCCGTGCCGGCGAGCAGGGTGGCTTTCTGGAGGATGTGCTGGTTCGCATCGCCGTCTTCACCGAGCGTCAGGACGAACTGCGTAATAAGCTGTTGGGTTCGCTGGTATACCCGGCGGTGCTGGCCCTGGCCGGCATAGGCGTGGTCACGTTCCTGATGGTGGGCGTGGTGCCGAAGATCCGCGGCTTCCTGAATCGCGTTGAAAAGCCCTGGATAACGGACGTGATCTTCTGGTGCTCTGACTTCATTGGCCAGCGCGGTATGTACATCGTGTTGGCTCTGGCCTTCTGTGTTGCACTGATTGTTCCCTATTTGAAAAGCGAGCAAGGGCGCGTCAAGTGGGATCGTCTCAAGCTGAAGATCCCACTGCTGGGTGACATTCTGCTGATGGTGTCGCTATGCCGGTTCTGCCGGATCCTGGGTACCATGCTGCACAACGGCGTGCCCATCCTGCAGGCGCTCAGGGTATCCAAAGATTCGGCGGGTAACGTGGTCCTGGCCGCGGAGATCGAGAAGGCCTCCGAGGAAGTGCAGAAAGGCCGGCCGCTCGCCGCTCCCCTGGGGGCCAGCGGGCTGTTCCCCATGGACGTGATCGACATGATCGCGGTGGCCGAGGAGAGCAACAGCCTGGAAACGGTGCTGGTGCAGATCGCGGATTCCAACGAGGTTCGTACCGGCCGGAAGATCGATCTGGGCGTTCGACTGCTCGAACCGCTGATGCTGATGTTCATGGCGGGCATCGTTATGGTTATTGCTCTCGCATTGCTGGTGCCGATTATGCGGATGAGCACGGCGGGGGTGGGGCATTAGGCGAGTGCTGCACGGGTGGGTGCGGCACTGGTGGGTGTGGCGCCGGCGTCCCGCCGGTGCCACACAAGAAGGCGGGCAGGATGCCCGCCCCCGATGCACAGGCGAGATGCCGGTGCCATACGGGACAAGATTGCGAATGACGGGCGCGGCCATACGGCCGGCCCCAGGAAGTTTTGGGTTGAAATGGTTTTTTCCCGGCAGACGCCGGGATGGTATGCGAAGGAGACTGCAGATGCGTGGAGTGCACAAGCGGATCAATCGGCGGCGGGGCGGCTTTACGCTGCTCGAGGTTCTGCTGGTGGTTGTGATTCTGGGGATGCTGGCGGCGCTGGTGGTGCCGAACTTCATGGGCACCCAGGCGGCCCAGGAAAGGAAGATCGCCCAGCAATTGGTCGCTTCGGGCGGCGCGCTGGCCACGCAGATCGACCTGTTCCGAATGAACATGGGCCGGTATCCCGAGTCGTTGGAGGAACTCATCAAGGTTCCGGAGGACGAGGAGGAGAGGCAGAAGTACGGCACCGAGCCCTATATCAAGGATCCCAACTCGCTGAAGGATCCCTGGGGCAACGACATCCAGTACAAGCAGCCGGGCGATATCAACAAGAACGGCTACGACATCTACAGCTTTGGCCCGGACGGCAAGGAAGGCGGCGATGATGACATCGGCAACTGGAGTTCCGATGCCGCCAGGTAAACGCCGCTGGTTCGGGTCCTGGGTCCGGCCTCAGCCGCTTGGATGAGGCGTCTGCTCACTCGAGGTGACGACAGGAAGGTGTTGGCGATGCGTCGGCGAGCGTTCACATTGATGGAGCTCCTGCTGGTGATCCTGATGCTGGGCCTGCTCGTCGCCTTCGTCTATCCGGACCTGGAGGCCGAGCAGAAGCGGCGGTCGCTGGTCGAATCGGCGGACAAGCTTCGTTCGCTGATCGTCATGACCCACGCACGGGCCATGCAGGACGGCATCAAGTATCGCATCGAGTTTCCCGGCACGCCCGATCCGCTGGATCGTCATGCGGAGAAGGAGGTGGCCACGCCGCAGGAAACCCTGCAGCCGATCGTGAAGCGGCAGATCGATGCCATCAGCAACCCGGAGATGTTCGGTGACGACGTTGAGGAGCCGACTCTCCGCGCGGGAACCCGCTGCGTGGCCGTGTTGCCGTGGAGCGCGGAGATGTATTGTTCGAACTCGGGCCAGAGCAGGCTGGCCGGGCCGGACATCTCCAGCGAGGGCCAGACCACGTTCGTGCCGCTGACCCTGAACCCGGACGGCACCTGTGACAAGGTCGCCTTCGTGCTCACGGATTTGCCGCCGGACGTCGAACTCCAGGAGTGGCACGTCGGGCACATCCTCTACGTGGTGGTCGACCCGCGGACCGGCCAGACCTGGATCCAGCGGGCCTGGCGGGTGGAGGAGTGCGAGCTGATGGCGGAATACGAAGTCTCGCCGGTGCTGCGCATGGATTACACCAAGCCGGACCTGATCACGGAGGCCAATATTCTGCAACCTCCGTCGAAATGGCCATGAGGCACGGACACATGCGAAACGCGGAACATCGAATGCGGAACATACGGCGGGGACATGCCCCCGCCGTACGCGTTGGGGTGGCCGGTGTGCCACGGCGCCCGGGCCGTGGCGGGTTGTGTCGGATGGCATCCCGCCCGGGGGCGGTGCTGTTGGAAGTCATCCTCGCGTTGGGCCTGCTGGTGGCCGGTATGGCCATGGTGGGCTTCCAGGTCAACACCGCGCTGAGCATGGCCCGCGCCGCGGACCTCCGCACGCGGGCCATGATGCTGGTGGACGCGAAGATGGCCGAACTCGACGCCGGCGTGTTGCTCCCCACCTGGATCGGCGACGAACTCAAGGGGTATTTCGGGATCGAGTATCCGGGCTATTCCTGGCGGATGCGGATCAAGCCGGCCGAGATCCAGAATCTCTATCTGGTGACTCTGGAGATCGGTTTTAACGAATCCCGCGTGCAGGAGCAGATTGACAACCCGGAGACCCAAATCGAAATCGACGACCCCGGGACGCACATTCTGCGGACCGTGTACCGGCTGGTGCCCAAGCCCGCCGACGTGAATCTGCAGCGGGACTTCGGCTATACCCAGGAGGAACTGGATGAGCTGATCAACGCGGCGGCCGGGGGTGATCCGAACGCGGCGGCCGATGTCCAGGGCGGCGGCCCGACCGGCGGAGGCGGGGGCGGCGGTGGGGGCGCCGGCCCGATGGGCGATATGGCGGCCATGCTCTCGCAGTTGATCCAGGCCATTGCCTCCAGCGGCCTGGATCTCAACAGCATCAATCCCCGCGACCTGGCCCAGTTCCTTGATGACGAGACGCTGGACACTCTCGGGCCGCTGATCGACATGTATTTCGGCAACGGGATGGATCCGAGCATGTTGCCCGGCGCGCTCGACAACCCCATGATCCGCAATCTGCTCGATGGCGGTCGGGGTGGCCGGGGCGGCCGGGGCGCTGGAGATCGTGGCGGCCGGGGCCGGGGCCGCGGCCGCGACCAGGACGGCGGTCGTGACCGAGGTCCGGACGACGGCCGTGACTTCGATCGGGACGGGGGGCGTGACCGCGATCAGGATCGCGGCTTTGATCGCGATCAGGATGATCGTCGCGGCCGAGACGGCGGCCGGGATGTTGGTCGAGACGGTGATCGTGGCCGCAACGACGGCCGGGACGCCGATCGGCCCGGCGGTCGGAACCGGAACAATGATCGAAACCTGGACCGGAACGATGGCCGGCGCGCCGGCCGGGACAACCGCGATTCCCCGGACGGTGATTCCCGGAACAATCCGCGAGGCAATCGCCGTGACGACAGGCGCAACTCCGACGACTCGCCGGATCGCGGCGGTTCCCGCAATTCGAATTTCGGTGGCGGAAACTCCGGAGCGCGATCCGGCGGCGGGATGCGCAGGTGATGTGGGAGGCTGAAGTCGGAATGTGAGGCTGAAGATCTCGGCAAAGAGGAGTCGAGGACAAGACCGTGAGCGTTCAGGGCACAGGGTTCAGGGTTCAGGAAAAGGCCGGAGGCCAAGGGCCGAGGGCCGAGCTGCGTATCGGGTCAACTGACCCGAGCCGCCGGCTTTCCCCCTGCCCCTTTGTCTCTCCGTCTCCATATGCCCTTATCTCCTCGTCTGCTGGTCTGCGTGTCCGGCGCGCATCGCAGCGATGCGGACAAAGCAGCGCACCAGCAGGATACCGGTGCCACACAAAAAGGCGGGCAGGATGCCCGCCCCCCGATGCACCGGCGAGACGTCGGCGCCACACGGCTTGGCGCCGCTCGGGTTTTACCCTGATCGAGTGCCTGCTGGCGCTGTCACTGATCATCATGCTGCTGACGGCGGCCGGCGTGTTTTACCAGGGGGTGGTCAAGACACGCGATGTAGGCAGCAAGGTGGCCGTGGAGGCGATTGCGGCGCGAGCCATCCTGAACCGGATGGCCGACGAACTCCGCCATGCCGTGGCCCTCGTGCCCGGCGACGGGCGGGGGTTCAGCGGAACCAAGGAGTCGATCACCATCGTGCGCACCCGGTTGCCGGAAAACTACGCCTTCGACGAGTACGGTGAGCACGACGATCTGCCGCCGGCCCAGATGGACTTGATCCGGGTGACGTATCACCTCTACTGGGATGAGGAAGGGCGCGTCGACGAGACCACCGGCATTCGGATCTGCTACGGGGTGTGGCGCACGGAGCAGAAGACGTTCGATCCCAATCCGAGATTCGTCATGGCAGCGGACGCGGACGAGGGGCCGCAGGAAGGCGAGGAGCTTGACGTCCCCAAGCCGGAGAACGAACTGTACGCCCAGGAGATCAAGTATCTGCGGTTTGAATACTATGACGGGGTGAAATGGCGTGACCGCTGGAACGTGGCTGCCGAGGGCGGCACTGGCGGCGCGGACGAAGGGGGCGGCGGAGGTGCCGAGGGTGGTATGGCCGGCTTCGGGGGCGATCGCACCTGCGTGTTGCCGCAGGCAGTGAAGATCACCATTGGCCGGGTCCCCGTTCCGCCGGAGGAGGATGAGGATAAAACGCAGGACGAGGAGGAGGAGGAACGCGACCGGCTAATATATCACCCGGATCGCTTCACGACCGTGGTATACCTGACGCAGGCGGACCAGTCACTGCTCAGCTCGCGGCGGAAGGGGTCGGTTGCCGATCGCGAGCAGATGGGTGAGCAGACGTCGGGTGGAAGGTGAGAAAGTGGGAAAGTGAGAAAGTGTGAAAGTGGCCCGGTGAGCAGGTGAGAAAGTGGGAAGGTGGGCAGGGGAAAGATGAGAAAGTGGAAAGGGGGGAAGGGGGAAGGTGGGAAAGAGCGGAAGTGAGAAGTGAGACGTAAGCAATGAGACGTGAGAAAGAGCCACGATTGAGGGTTCAGGGTTCAGGCGGCCGACGGCCTTGTTCGGGCGCCCGCCTTGTTCACGTTCCCTGCTCGGTTGCGTTCACCCCTCACGGGTTCAGGGTTCAGGGCGCATCGGCCCGCCGTGCCCCCGCGCCCGCGCTCTCCCGTGCCTCCATTTCCTTGTCTTCTTCTCCCTCGTCCCCTTGTCCCATTGTCTCCTTGTCTCCTTGTCTCTCCCTTTCCTCCACAGGGCGTCACCGCAGCCCGCGCCGGCAGGCCCTGGTTCTGGTGGTGGTGCTGGTGATCGTCAGCGTGCTCGCGCTGCTGGGGGCGAGCTTCTCCTACTACATAAACGCACAGTTGGCCTCCGTGCAGGCCCTGCAGGACCAGCAACAGGCCCGGTTTGCCGCCGAGACCGGTATCCACCGTGCTGTGGAGCTGCTGCGCGAAGGCCGCTGGGACATGACCAACTGGTACAACAACTACCAGGTCTTCCGCCGCATTCCGGTTTACGTGCCCGAAGGCAAGACCGGGGAGGAGGGAAAAGGCGGGTCCGAGAGTGTGGCCGACCAGGAGAAGGTGGAAGGCCGGTCCACCTGGCGCTTCAGCATTGTGGCCTATGAACGCAGCGAGGATCAGACCGACCGGGCCAAGATCCGTTACGGCCTCACCGACGAGGCCAGTAAGCTCAATCTGAACACCGCCACGCGCAGCCAGTTGCTGGCCCTGTTTGACAGCATTCGCCATGACAACGTCACGTCCGAGCAGCTCGCCGACGCCCTGATCGACTGGCGCGACCGGGACGACGAGGTGTCGCCGCGCGGGGCCGAGAGCAGCTACTACATGACGCTGCATCCCGCCTACCGGGCCAAGAACGCCCCGCTCACCAGCGTCGAAGAGCTGCTGATGATCAAGGGCTTCAACGGGCGGATCCTCTACGGCGAGGACTACAACCGCAACGGCTACATGGATGAGAACGAGAACGACGGCGAAGAAGGCGCCTTCCCCCCGGACGACGGCGACGGGCAGTTGAATCAGGGTCTGCTGCCGTACGTAACCGTCTATTCCTGGGACTGGAACCGCTCCAACGACAACAAGCTGCGGGTTGATATCAACACCGTCCGCTTCGACCAGGTGGCCGGCGGCGGTGGCGATGGGGCCGGGGGTGGTGGCGCGGGCGGTGGTCAAGCCCCAGGCGCTGGCGGCGACGCCGGCGGTGGGGCGGGCGGGCTGGCCGCATTTGCATCCAAGGTTCCGACGCACATCACCGAGGAGATCCGGCCGGAGGTGATCGACTTCATCGCCGAGGCTCAGCGACGCGGCTACAAGTTCAGGTCCATCGGCGATTTGCTGGGGCTCGAGGTTTACGAGGACGGCACCTCCAATCACGACCAGATGTGGCGTGATTATGCCCGGAAGTTCCGCCAGGCTGAGCGGCGGACGGACGACGAACAACAGCAGAACGGCGAAGATGACCAGGCCGACGAGGAGATGGGCGACGACGAATGGGCCGGCGAGGAAGAGGAAACCGGCAGAATGGGCCGGCGCAACGACCGCGGTCGGAACGACGAGTCGGGAGATTTCGATGACGAGGAGGGTGGCGCCGGTAATCGTGGCCGCTCCAGCGGCTTCCGTAACGGGCGCGATCGGTCGGACGGTGGAAACAACAGCCGCTTTGGCGGCGGCAACAACAATCGCGGCAATCGCGATGACCGCGGCGACGATGCTTTCGAGGATGAGGAGTCGAATCGGCCCGGGCGGCGCAGCAGCAACGACCTGTCCCCTGCGATCCGCTTCGCCTCGCTGGACTCCGACTCCAAGACCTACATCCGCCTGACCCAGAGCATTCGTGACGACCAGGACGGCGCCGGCGGCGGTCCGCCGCGCGGAGGCGGGGCCGGTGGCCGGGGCGGTTTCGGACGGGGGGGCTCCAATCGGGGCGATGCCGCCGATGGGAATATGGATAGAGACGGCCCTGACGCCGGGGGCGATTCGCGCCGCGGTGGCCGGGGGCGCGGCCGGCAGGCCGGACCGCCGGGTGACGGCGTTGGCGGTGGCCCGGGCGATGGTGACTTCGGCGACGACCGGCCCGGTGGGAGAAGAGGTCGTGGCCGTGGGCGCGACAATGCCGGTGGGCAGGGTGGAGGCTCCGGCGCAGGGGGCGGCACGCCGCTGGTCAGCCCGGTTGAAGTCTCCGATATGCCGGTGCTCTGTGACCGGCTGTGCACTTGGAATTCGCCGGTCATGGCCGGGCTGATCAACGTGAACACGGCCCCGGCCCCGGTACTGCGCACGATTCCCGGGCTCGAGGAGGAGGACGTTGAGTCTATCATCTCCAAGCGGGCCTCGCTGGAGCCGGCGGACAAACTCACGATCGCGTGGCTGGTCACGTCCGGCGCGATCACGCCCGAGAAGTTCGCCCTGATCTCAAACCTGGTGACCACACGCTCGCTTCAGTTTACGATTGACGCCATCGGTTTTGCCGACCACGTGGGTACGGTCAAACGAATCCAGGCGGTGGTCGAGATGCGCGGGCAGTTGGCCCAGTTCAAATACTATCGCGATATCACGTCCCTGGGGATTGGTTATCCCGTGTGGGACGATGAGAGGAGTGAAGGCTTTGCGTTTACCAATCGGTGAAGGCGACATTCTGTGCATCGACTGGGATGAGCGGTCGCTGCGGATCCTGGAAGCCGGTGCCTCGCGCAGCGGCGTCAAGGTCCGCACCGCCGTCCGCGTGCCCATGACGGCCAAGCCGACCGACCCGGCGGCGATGGGCGAGCTTCTGCGCAAGACGCTGGCCGAGCATCGGGTTCGCGCCCGGCGGGCCATCGTCAACATTCCGCGCCAGGACGCGCTGCTCAACCTGCTGTCGCTGCCCAAGGGAACGCAGGATGAACTGGCTGCGATGGTGCACATCCAGATTGCCAAGGACCTGCCCTTCGCCAAGGACCAGACGGTCATCGACTTCGCCGTGTCCCCTGCGAAGGGGGAGGATGCCACCCTGGACGTGTGGGTGGCGGCGGTTCGGAACAGCATCATCGACTATTACCGCCAGGCGATCACCGCCGCGGGCCTGCGGCTGGAGCGCGTCGGCCTTCGCCCCTACGCCAACATGGCGGCCATCAACGCGGGCGTTGAGCAGACCGGCCGGACCCTGGTGGTGGACATCGGCCCCTCCATGACCGAGATCGACGTGATCCGCGATGGCCGGCTGGCGTATTCGCGTTCCGCGACGGTGGGGGCCGTGGAAGGCGAACTGACCGTCGAAGGCTCGGCGGCGATGGACGACCTGCTCGTCGAGGTGAACCGGACGCTGGGGGCTTACCGCTCGACCGACTCCGGGGCCAAGATCGACCGCATCATCCTGGCGGGCACGGCTACCATCGACGACTCGGTGCTCGGCGCTTTCCAGGAACGCTTCGGTGCGCCCGCCCAGGTCTTCAGTACGCCCCCGAACCTCAAGTGGCGGGACCAGGATGCCGGAGCGGCCCCCTTCAGTTCCGCAATCGGCCTGGCCTTGAGCAGCGTCACCGAGAATCTGTATTACTTCAACCTGCTGGCCCCCAAAGAGCCCGAGAGCGAGCGCCGCGAGCGCATCCGCCAGGTGCCGTACAAGGCCGCCATCATTGTCGGTCTGTGCGCCCTCGGGGCCATCGCCGCCTATTATCCGCTCCACCAGCGCAAGGCCGAGATCGCCACCATCCAGCGGGACATCGATCAGCTCAACTCCGATAAGGCTGACCGCGACGAATTGGCCAAGCTCCTTGGCGACCTCGAGGACTGGCAGCGGCAGAACAATTACTGGATCGATCATCTGCTGCGCATCGCGGAGGTCTTTCCCAGTACCAAAGACGTCTACATGACCAAGGTCGATTTCAAGGAGAGCGGCGAGATTGTCCTGGAGGTCCAGGCCACGGACATGTTCCAGGCCGGCAATATCGTCCAGGCCGTCAGGCAGATCAAGGAGAAGGACGCCAAGGGCAAGCTGCAGCCGCTCTATACGGCCCGGGTGGGAGGCGCGGCCGAAGCGAATGATCCCAAGTATGCCGTTACCGACCATGTGATCATTCAGATTAAGTCGATGGCCCAGACAGGCACAGCGAGGCGATAATCGATTATGACTTCACGCGAGAAAAACCTTGCGATCGCAGTCGGCGCGGTGGCCGTGGTCTTCGTCGGCTACTGGGGCGTCAACCAGTACCGCCAGGCCAAGGCCGACCTCGACCGGCAGATCGAGAGGAAAAAGAATGAACGCAACCAGGTCCGCCGCGACAAAGACCTGGCCGTCGAACGCGCCGACCTGTGGCGCAATTACGGACGCCAGACGCTCTCCATGGATCTCAACGAGGTCCAGACCCGCCTGCGCAACGAGCTGCACCGGCTGGCCGAGGAGTGCGGCCTGCAGGATGTACGGTTGGCCCTCAGTCGGACCACCCCCGTGGGCAAGCCGGGCCGCCGTCAGAAAGATTTCGTTCGCGTGCTGACCGCATCGCTCGATGCCGACGGGCAGATGGGTGATCTCGTGCGTTTCCTGTTCCGCCTGCACGGCCGGCCATACCAGGTGCGGCTCAAGAATCTCACCCTGTCGGCTTCGTCCAGGGCAAAGGTGGAGAAGGGCATGGTGCATCTGAAGGCCAGCCTGGAGACGCCTATCCTGCCGCCGATCCGGCTGGTCCCGCGCGTGATCCCCGACAAGCCCGAAGTGCCCGAAGACCAGGAGAAGCCGCGGACGGTGCTGACCTCGTTGGACGGCTACAACAAGGCCATCGTGAAACGCAAGATTTTCCTGCCCTATGAGAACGTGGTGATCAAGGCGGCGAACCCCAACCCGGCCAATGGCTCGGAGTTGCCCCAGCCCGAACAGCCTGCCGTTGATCTGCGCTGGGCCGCTGGAGGCAAGGAAGTCATCGGGTATAAGGTCTTTTTCAGCTCAGGAACACCGACTTTCAATGACCCGCCCATTGAGCCGGCCAGGAGCCAGACTTCGATTCACCGCGACGGACTCAAGCCGGGCACATATTACTGGCGGGTGGATACCATCCACGAAGATTGGGAGGGCATGGAGATCACTACCAGGGGCGATGTGTGGAACTTCCGGGTAAAGCCCAAACCACCGGAACGCCCCTCGGGCGGTGACCCGCCTCCGCCTCCGCAGACCCCGGTTGACGCACAGTTCACCGTGGCCCGGATTCTCAGCTCGCCCGTCGGGCAGTACGTGATTCTGGAGGACCGGCGGAACCCCAATAACCCCAAGCCCCCGGAACGGAAGGTTGAGGTGGGCCAGCAGCTCTTCGACGGAATTCTCGTTTACCTGCACCCGCGCGGCGTGGTGTCGGAGAAGACGGAGAAGGACAAGCCCGCCGAGTGGCGTTTTCATCCTATCGGAACACAAGTGCAGCCGGGCATGAAGAACCAGGCTGAGTTCCAGAACAAGTACGGCGACATCTACAACGAACTGGTGAAACTGAGGGATAAGTATACGGGTATAACACAGCGGCCGGCAGACAACCCGAATACGGGCGGCTGAATGGCCAGTCCACCGGCAGACCGTTAGACACTGTCTGGGGACGGCCACCTTCCGGGGCGGACGTCTCGACCGTCTTCGAAGAGGCGGGCCATCCACCGGTCGCTGCAGATTAAACTTTCGCGCCTGTCGCACGGGAATAGGGGAAAGCCCCCGGTTTGTGCCTGGCGACGAAGGACTACCATCTGACGCCCTCTCGGGGCGGAGGATTCACAGGTGTGACAAGTTCGCAAAGACGGATAACCTATTCGCATCTTCCTCGCGCCGGGGCTTCCCGGCGGGGGAGGCGGTTGGCCGGAGGCGAACTGGCTCCTGAATGGCTGAGCATGATGGAGGTCATGGACCGATGACGATACGGCAAGGGAACGCGATGTGCGGAAGCCGACGCCTGGCGATGATGGCTTTGCTGGCGGTCGGCGGACTGGGGTTACTGGGCTTGCGGGCCTCCCTGGCTCAACCTGCCACCGAGAGCAACCGCGAACAGGCGCAGCGCGAAGCCCGCCAGACCGAAGAGCAGATTCGCATCCGTGATCGCCTGGCCGCTCGTGCCGCAAGCCGTCCGGCCGGTGGCTCTAACCGGCCCGGCAGCATGCGCGAGTACAACGAGCGGCGAGCGGCCGCCCAGACCCAACCGGCTGACGAGCCCTCCGCGCCGGAAATGAAGATTCAGGCCGGCGAGATCGAGGCCGTCGACGAAGAGCATCTGGCCGAGTTGGAAGCGAAAGCCCGCGCCGAGGCCCGCGCCGGATCCGGAGCGAGTGGCGCTCCCGCCACCCGGCCGGTTCCCAGCCAGCAGCCGCGCCCGACCTCCACGCGGCCTACCCCCGGCAGTATGACCCCGCCGATACCGCCACGACCGCCCGTCAGACCGCCCATAATGCCGCCGAGCGGCCAACAGCCGGCACCCGGCGCGCCGACCGGCGCCACCACGCCCCCGACCGGTGCCACAGGGACCCCGGCCGGCGCTGCAGCGGCCCCGGCCGGCCCCACGGCCATTACGCCCTCCACCTCCACGACGCCCGGGAGCACGACCGCCGCGACGACGCCCGGCGGTCCCCTTGCTGCCAACCCGGTCGAGTACTGGAACCTGCCCCCGGAGGATCGTCTTTACATCATCAGTTGGAACGATACGCCGTTGAGCAAGACGCTCCAGGACATCAGTGATTTCAGCGGCCTGACCGTCGTCACCAGCCTGATTCAGAAGAGCGAGCTGGATACCAAGAAGATTACCTTCCAGGGCGTCCGCACGTACAGCTACGACGAGATGCTCACCACGTACAACATGCTGCTGTTCGACCTGAATTACTGGGTCGTTCATCGCGGCGATTACCTGGTCATCCGCGCCCTGTCGGAATGGTACCGGCACATCCCTCCGGACCACATGTTTTCCACGCTGGAGGAGTACCTCAAGGCCAAACTACCCAAGTGGGAGGTGGCCTCGGTGGTGTACGAGCCGCGGTATGAGCTGCCCGAGACGCTGGCCACCGTTGCCAACGACCTGGTGCCGCTCAATGGCGCCCGCGCCGTCATCCAGCCCAGCAGCGGTCGCGTGCAGTTGACCGGGTTCGTCTACTTCATTGACGATCAGCTTGACATTCTCAAGAAGTGGGACGTCAAACAGGACCCCGAACCCCGGCCGTTGCGGACCTACACGCTGCAATACACCTCGGTGGAGGATGCGGCCCGTATGCTGCGGGCTATGTTGCCCACCTCCGGCGGAGCGGTGCCTGTGATGGCCCCCACGCCCACCCCGACGCCGGGTGCCCCTGGTGCGCGACCGCCGACGCCGGCCGCCGCGGGCACCGTCGGCAGCTCGATGAACGACATTGTCGAGATCCAGGAGGACTCACGCTCCAACCGCCTGGTCATCAAGGCCACGCCGTTCAAGCACGAGTTGGTCAAGGAGTACCTCGAGAAGTACATCGACCTGCCGCTGGATCCGAATCAGACCAAGGCCAAGCTGTTTAAACTCAAGTACGCCAACCCCGATCAGATCGTGGAGACCATCCGTCCCTTGTTGGGCAAGACCATGCCGGTGGCCGTGCCCACCCCGGCGCCGGGAACGCCCGGAGGGCAGCCGCGACCGCCGGGAGCGCCGCCCGCGCCCGGTCAGCCGCAGCAGGTGGTGCACATGACGACCACCGTCGGTACGACGGCCGTCATCATGCCCTTCCCCCAGAGCAACAGCATTCTCGTCAAGGCCAACAAGGACGAGATGGTCCAGATCGAGCAGTACATTCAGATGCTCGACGTCGATTCGCCCAAGAGCTACGAATACATCAAGCTCCAGCATGCCAACGCCAGCAGCGTGGCGGGCGTGCTCCGCGAGGTATTGAGCAGCGGTCCACGGCGCGTCGGACCCGGTGGCGTGACCTCCCCGGGCCAGGTCCAGTTCCAGGCTTCGGCGGATCCGTCGAACGACAAGGTGCTCGTGCTTCGCGGCGAGCCCCAGGACATTGCCGACGCCAAGGAGCTGATCCAGCAGCTCGACGTCGATCCGGCGGCCGACGCCGTCGAACACGTAGTGCAGCTCAAGGACGCCGATCCTGAAGTCGTTGCCGACGTACTGCGCAGTCGGTATTCCGAGAGCGGCGGCGGGTCGCGCCGTTACAGCCCCTACGGCGGATACGGCGGTGGGGGCTCCAGCGGGAGCAGTCTGCCCCGGTTCATCGCCGAGACGCGCACCAAGACGCTGATCGTGGTCTCGACCAGCGACATGTGGACGGACATCGAACGCCTGATTCGCGACCTCGATGAACGCAGCCGCACGAAGAACGTGACCCGGGTTTACCGCCTCAAGCACGCCACTCCGGCCAACATGGCCGAGATCCTCGGGCAGACGCTGGGCGGCATGAGCAGCAGTGGCCGCTGGGGGCGCAGGAGCTACTACGGCTCCTACGGCGGGGGGGAGTCCTCAGACGCCCCGTCCTTCCAGTACAGCCCTAACAGCGACGCCCTGATCATCACCGCCTCCGACGAGGTGCATCAGAAGGCCAGCGAGCTCATTTCCGAGCTGGACCAGCCGACCGCGGCCGACAAGGCCCAGCCGCGCGCTATCCAGCTTGCCAAGGCCGACGCTACCTACGTGGCCGAGATGATCGAGAACATGTTCGAGGAGAGCGGCGGCCGGCGGCGCAGCTACAGCTACTACAGCCCCTACGGCGGCGGCAACACCGAATCCAACAAGGTCCCCGTGCGCGTGGTGGCCGAGGAAATCACCAATCGCGTGTTCGTCACCGCCTCGGACGAGGATTTCAAGAAGGCCGAGGAACTGGCCCGGAGCATCGACGCCGAGTACGAGAAGCAGGAGATCATCCGCAAGACCTTCGTGCTGCAGCACGCCGACCCCGCCGATCTGCGCAATATCCTCGAGTCCATGTTCGAGAACGCAAGCGGCGGCTCGCGGGCCGGCCGGCGGCGGGGCGGTTACGACTACTACTACGGCGGCTATGACTATGGCGGCAGAGGCCGCTCCAACGCCTCCAAGCCCGGCGCGATCCAGTTGATCGACACCCTCGACAGCATCATCGTCATGGCCCCCAAGGACAAGATGGAGCAGATCGAGCAGGTTATCAAGGAACTCGATACCGACAGCTCCGGCTCCAACCAGATCAAGACCTACAAGATCGAGAACGTCGGTTATGAAGGCACCGCCGGCATCGCCCGCAACCTCTCCGAGCTGTTCAGCGAAGGCGGCCGCAGCGACTATGGCCGCCGAGCTTCCGGCTCCGGCAAGATCAAGTTCATCGGCGAGTACGGCAGTGATATCCTGATGGTATCCGCCCCGGCTAACAAGATGGCCGAGGTTGACCAGAAGGTCCAGGAAATCCTCAAGCTCAAGACCACCACCGACCTGTCCTTCGAGATCCGGCATTTCGACGTGGATCAGGCCCGGCCGGAGGATATCGTCGAAATCATCGAGCCGCTGCTGGAATCCAAGTTCGAGGAGCTCCAGCAGAAGAGCAGCACCGGACGTTTCCGCGGTTGGTTCGGCGGCGGAGGCAACACCCCGCGCGTGACCGCCCACAAGAACGCCCGCCGGATCATGGTCTCCGCCCCGGCGTCGCTCATGCCGCTGGTGGAGGAGCTGCTCAAGGAGTTCGACAAGGCCCCGACGCCGTCGACGACCAAGATCATTACGCTCAAGACCGGCAAGGCCGCTGACATCGTGCCGGCCGTCCAGCAGGCGATGGACGAGAAGGCTTCGTCGGGTTCCTCCTTCCGGTCCAGGGGGCGCCGTTCCTGGTTCCCCTGGGGCGGCTACGGCGGTATGGGTGACTCCAACTCCAGCAGTGACAGCGGCTTGCAGATAACCGCCATTGAGTCGAGCAACCTGATCATGTTGCGCGGTCCGATGACCAAGGTCGCCGAGGCCGAAAAATTGATCCAGCAGCTCGACGCCCAGGCCACCGGCGATGGCCCCATCATCAACGTCTACAAGATCCAGCACGCCGACCTCTATGAGGTCGCGGAAATGATCGAGGACATGGTCGGCGGCGGAAGCGGCGATTCTTTCGGCTACCGATCCTCCTACGGATCGCGTCGCTCCCGCTCGGGCGCCGGCGCCTCCCTGGTGGTCAAGACCGATTACGCCAACAGCACGCTGATCGTCTCCGCCAGCCGCGAGATGATCCCGATGATTGAGCAGATCATCGACCTCAAGGACCGGCAGCCGGAGGAAGAAACCCGGATGGCCGACAGCAAACTGGGGCGTGCGGTCACCGGCGCCGGCCGTGGCGAGATCGCCATGTGCTACGACATCAAGAAGGGCGACGTCAACGAGACCGCCAAGCGGCTGGACAGCATCCTGCTGACTCTCTTTGGCTACGATGCGCCCTATGTCAAGGCGTTCCCCTACGCCAACCAGATCATCGTCACCGGCAAGCCCGAGCACTTCAAGGAGGTTGAAAACTGGATCAAGAAGTTCGAAGAGAAGCCGGTCGAGCCGCGCTACGTGATCAGCTTCCTCGCCCTGGATGTCAGTCCCGTCCAGGTGATCAACACGCTTGAACAGTCCCTGCCGACGGATCAGCGCGAAAAGGTCGTCATTCAGCCCGTGCCTGGTCTGGGCAGAAGAGATCCTCTCAAGGAGATCAAGGAGCTGCACTGGTACGACCCCATCAAGACTTCCGCGCCGGCGGGTTCAACGGACGCCGGGGCGCGGCAGGTTGGTGGCGCTTCTCCGTTCGTGCCGACCAATGAATTGAACGAGTTGCGCAGCGCCGTATCCGCCCTCGGATTGGCCCAGGCCCGGGTTACGCCGGCCACCCGACCGGCCACAACCACCCGGCCCGCCGCCACCCGACCGGCCGGCGGACCAACCACGCGACCCGCGGTCGCTGCCAATCCTGAGGCCGAACCGCCGCTGCAGGTCCTGGCTCGCCCGTCCACGCGGCGCGCGGCTGCCCCCGCGGCTCCCCAGGCCGCCGCTCCGGCCCCGGCGCCCAAGGCGTCCTCGGAGCCGAAGGCGCCCGCCGCCCCGGCCCCGTCGCCGGATTCAGCGGTTGCCAGGACCGCCGGGCCCGATCCCGAATCGGTCCCCGTTGAGGACAAGAGCGATTCCCGCGCCCGGGAGCACAAGACCATCATGGATACCGCCCTCCAGGCTCGGGAGAGCGGCAAGCTCCAGATCCGCTATGACGAGGACAAGAAGGCTGTCTATATCGTGGGCCCCGCCCAGGATGTGGAAGCCTACCAGAAGTTCATCGAGGACATCGCGGAGCAGATCAAGAAGCTCCAGGGCGTACATGAGACGCCCAGTGACATCCGCGTCTTTGAGCTGACCTACGTGGATGTGAACATCGCCGCCGCCATCCTGGAGCAGATGTTCAACGACAAGGTGGCCGGGCAGCCGCAGCAGGCCCAACCCAGGCCCGCTCAGCAGCCCAAGAAGCCCGCAGGCGCCAAGGACGGGGACGGCGAGGACGAGGAAAGCACCGCTCGACGTCGGCGTCAGGAGGAAGGGGCCAAAGAAGAGGGTAAGGAAGACAGGAAGGGCCTGCTGAGCGGCCAGCGCATCCGCGTCTTCGCCGATGCCCGCACGCGAACCATCATCGTTCGCGCGGCCGAGGAAGACTTCCCCGCCATTGCCGAACTGATCCTCAAGATCGACCGGCCGGGCGACCAGATGACCACCGAAATCCGCGTCTTCCAGCTCAAGAAGCTCAACGCGTACGACGTCGAAATGGCCATCAAGGCCGTGCTCAAAATCGAGGATCCGCGTACGCGAATGATGATGGGATCGCCCTTTGGCAGCCGCATGGGCCGTATGGGCCGCATGGGGGGCGGCGGTGCTGAGGATCTGATTGAGCAGCTCCAGGCCCAGATGTTGCAGGTGGAACTGCAGGCCAACCTGGCCGCGGCCGGCGCCCAGGCTCAGCCCGGCCAGCCCGGCGTGGAGAACGAGGGCAAGCAGCTCAAGCTGAATCCCTCCAAGGACATCAGCCTGACCTCCGACGCCACCACGAACACGATCATCGTCACCGCACCCAAGGAAGGCATCGCCCTCGTCCAGAAGCTTATCGATACGCTCGAGGAGCAGACCATTCCGGTGCAGATCAAGTCCTTCCCCATCAAGCATGGCGACGCCGAGCAGGTGGCGAGCCAGCTTGAACGGCTGTTCCAGGGTGGAGGACGCGGCCGCGGCGGCCGGAACGGCGCCGGCTTCCCCGGCGGGTTGGCCGGTGGGCTTACCGGCTTTGAGGCTTCGCGCTCCGGCGAGGTTCGCATCGCCTCTGACGCACGCACCAACACCCTGATCGTCCGGGCCCTCGAGCCGGATATGTCCAAGATCGAGGAGATCATCAGCAAGATCGACCAGGAGGAGCTCACCAACAAGGTCGTCCTCTATCCGGTCGAGAACGGCAATGCCACCGACATGGCCCGAAACCTCTCCACTATTTTCGAGGCCGGCACTGGTGGCAGGGGCCGGGGCGCCGCCGCTGGTCAGACCATCCGGATCGCCGCCGACGCCAATACCAATACCATCCTGGTGTGGGCCCCCGAGGCCGCCCAGAAACAGATCGGCGAGAAGATCAAGGAGATCGACCGGCAGGGTGCGCTGCCTTACAAGCCCAAGGAGATCAAGCTGACCTTCGCGTCCGCGTCGGCGGTGGCCGAAAAGCTCGAGGCCATCTATCTTGGCAGCGGCGGCCGTACCCGCGGCGCGACCAACCGCGTGAAAATCCAGGGCGACGACAACAGCGGAACCATTTTCGTCACCGCCCCCGAAGAACTGCTCAAGCAGATCGAGGCCACCATCAAGACCCTCGATCAGCCCGGCAAGATCGACATCCGCGTCTATGAGCTTAAGTACGCCTACGCCTCCGAGGTCATCACCCAGTTCAAGGAGATGACCACCCAGCTCGCGGTGCAGATGAGAGGCCGCAGCGCCGGCAGCGGGGCACTGGCCGACGAGCAGATCGCCGCCAGCGCCGACCCGCGCACCAACTCCATTATCGTGACCGGCTCGCCGGCCGCGCACCTCATTGTCGAGAAGGTGCTCAAGCAGATTGACAAGGCGCCCGCGGGCGATACCGCTATCACGACGGCCATGTTCGGCCTGACCAAGAGTAATGCCCAGGCCGTGGCCCGGTCCATCGCCCAGTTGTACGCCACCGTGCAGTTGCCGGTCGGCGTACCCAGGCCCGTGGCCGTGGCCGAGCCGAGCTCCAACGTGGTGTTCGTCTACGCCACCAAGTCCCAACTGGAGAATATCAAGGCGTCGATCATCAATCCCCTGGAGGACTACCAGGCGACTTCTGACATCAAGGAGCACGTGTTCCCCGTCAAGTACGCCAACGTGGATGAGATGGCGACGACGCTGACCCAGTACTTCAACTCCCGCAATCAGGCCGCGCGGACCACGGGGCAGACCCTGAGCCCGGCCGATCAAGCCATCACGATTGTGCCGGATGCGGCCGGCCGGCAGCTCCTGGTGAGCACCGGCGAGAACAACCGGAAGTACATCGAGGAGTACCTCAAAGTCCACGACACGCCTGAGGCGGCCGGCATGGGTCGCCAGGTGCGGGTCTTCCCCATCAAGTACGCCAACGTGTACTACACCGTCCAGGCCATCAACCAGGCCTTCCAGCCTGCCGGCAAGGTCAGCGACAGCGAGCGGGTCGTGGCCATCGCGGAAGCTGCCACTCAGCAGGTGGTGGTCCGGGCCAACGCCGAGAACATGAAGCGGGTCGATGAGCTGATCAAGGATCTGGATAAGCCCGAAGCCTCGCAAAGCGTGATCGAGACGGTGAAGATCCAGAACCAGCGGGCCACCGAACTGGCCGCAACCATCACGGCGATGATCCCCACCAAGTGGCGGATCGATCAACGCACCGGCCGCTACCCGGTTTCGGTGACCCCCAATGACAGCTCCAACACCGTGCTGATCAACGCCCCCCAGGATCAGATGGCTGTCGTTAAGGAGCTGATCGCCAAGCTGGACAGCCCGTTGGGCGAGGGGGATCAGCGAACGCTCAAGCCTTACCCCGTGCAGTTTGCCGATCTGGGCTCGGTTGTGACCGTATTGAATCAGAGCTTCGCCCAGCGCGGTAACCGCCCGTTGCGCGATCAGGTCACTGCCACGCCCGAGTACGGCACCAGCACGATCGTGGTCACCGCCTCGGCGGAAAACCACGCCAAGGTGGAGAGTCTGATCAAGGATCTCGACCGGCCCGATTTTGCCGGCCGGAAGACCATCCGGCCCATCAAGCTGGAGAATGCCCGGGCGTCCGAGGTGGCCAACACCCTGACCAACGCCCTGCGCTCCACCGGCATGGTCCGACGCACCACCGGGGCCACCACGGCCACGATCCAGCCCAACGATGCCACCAACATTCTGCTGGTCACGGCCAATGAGCAGGAGTTCAAGGACATCGAGGCCCTGGTGAAAATCCTCGACGTCAAGCCCGACGCCGACACCGAGCGCGTGCTCCGGCCGTACCCGGTCAAGTACGCCGAGGTTTACACGGTTGCCGCCGCCATCAACTCCGCCTTCCAGCAGAGCGCGGCTTCCAAGAACATCCGCGACACGGTCAACGCCGTGGCCGAGCCGGGCACGCTCAGCGTGATCGTCATGGCCACCGAGGAGAACCACAAGAAGGTCGAAGAGTTGCTCAAGCAGGTGGACAAGGTGGACACCGGGCGGCAGAACTACGCCATCGACGTGAAGTATGCCGACCCCGAGGACGTGGTAACCGCTCTGCGGGAAATCTACGCCACCAGCAAGGCCACCACCAGCCGGGGCCGGCTGCCCGCCTCCTTTACCCTGGCCCCCGGGCAGCGAAAGATCATGATCAGCTCCTACCCGACAGAGCGCGAGGAGATCGAGCGGCTGGTCGCCGAACTGGACGCTGAAGAGGCCGGCGCCGCCCGCGACACCCGCGTCATTAAGGTTCAGCACATCACTCCCCAGGATATGAACACCATCCTGACGGAGTTCATGCGTCGACCGGGGCAGACCGGACGCTATAGCGCCCGCCTGCTGGGGGACGTCAAGATCATGATCATCGCCAGCGCCAACGCCGTGGTCATCACCGGGCCCAAGGAACGCCTGGATGAGCTCGAGCAGCTTGCCTTGAAGGTGGATTCCGCTGCGCCCGACGACAAACAGGGCCGCCAGGTTCACGTCGTGACCCTGCGCAACGCCGATCCCAGCTCGGTCGCCCAGGTGATCAACACGGCCTTCGCCAAGTACGGCCAGGTCGCCGAAGCCGACCGGGTCAATGCGGTCGCCGAGTGGATGACCAACTCGGTGGTCGTCACCGCGACCCGCGACAAGATGGAGAACGAAATCCGCAAGATGATCGAGGATCTGGACCAGAAGCCCATTGCGGGCCGCCAGACCCTGATCCCCCTGCAGCACGCCCGGGCCACCGAGCTGGCTGAAGTCCTGCGGCAGACCTACCAGTCCAGCCGCCGCCGGTCGGGGGACATGCCGATCACCATCGCGGCCGACTCCAACACCAACTCGCTGCTTGTTTCGGCCAACCCGGCCGACATCGAGGGCATCAAGCAGATGGTGGCTGAGCTCGACAAGCCGGCCTTGCTGCCGGACGAAGAACTGCGCATTATCCCCCTCAAATACATCGAGGCGACGGAAACGCTGCAGTTCTTGACCGAGTACCTGCGCAAGCCCGGCGTCACCCGGGGCCGGCAGACCGAATCGCTGGCCGGCGACGTCCGGTTGCAGGCTTCGGCCACCATGAACGCCATCATCGTGAGCGGAACCCTCGCCCAGATCGAGCACGTGGAGTCCAAGCTCAGGGCTCTGGATCAGGAGGTCGAAGGCGCCGGCAGCGCGCCGCGTCTTGTCGAACTCAAGAAAGCCAACGCCACCCAGTTGGCCCGAACGCTGACGCAGATGTTTACCGAGACCGCCCGGCAGCGGCAGCGCGGCCGCCAGGCTTCCAGCCCGGACCTCGTGCCGACCATCGTGGCCGATGAGGGCAGTAATTCGCTGCTGGTCCGGGCCCGGCAGACGGATCTCCAGCAGATCATCGAGATGGCCGAGCGGCTGGATAAGGAGACCGCCCAGACCGCCTTCCGCATTATCCCGCTCCGGCCGGGCGTGGATGTGGAGTGGTGGGCCAAGGAGATCGAGCGCACGGTGAACCAGACCGAGGAGACCAAGGCCCGCCAGCAACAAGGCTATAAGGCGGGGCGGGTTACCATCGGTGTGGACTACCGCGGGCCGGCCTTCATGGTTGGCGGGTCGCCGGAACTGTTCGATCATGTCGAACAGCTCGTACAGGGTCTGATCAATCTCCGCGGCGGAAGCTTTGGAGAGACGGCGATTATCATCCGGCCTCAGAACGGTAATCTGGATGCCAAGGGCGTAAGCCAGATTATTAAGAACTTTTATGACCAGCGGAACGGCAAGAGACGGTAGTTGCCGGGCTGGAACGCTTTGAGCTCTGAGGTGATAATATCCATGCCCATCCTCCTGAGTGGGGGGGATGGGCATGGTCGTGCCTGAAGTGCGGCTGCAGGGCGGCCATGGCGGGGCCTGGGCGACCTGCCCCGTTTGGGACGCCCGTCGCAACCTCATCCGCTTTCCTGGTTAGAAGGAAGCAGATGATGAGGGGGCGGCGGGGGGGCCGTGGATGCTATCGACTTTGCGCCCGAACTGGATGCGACGGGCCATAATTGGGATGGAACCCCTCTCCGGCCCAGACCGCGAGGTCAGGATCGACGCCCGACCCCGATCATGCGACCGGACGGAGACCGACTCGACGTAGAGGAGCAGGGTGATGACAGCTTCCGTTCTTCTCTTGGTGGCCGTCCTGGGGCAGACCACGCAACCGGCCGGCCCCACGGCCGGACAACCGGGTGGTCCGCCATTGGGCGGTCGACGGATTACCGTCTCGACCCGTCCGGCGACGCCGCCCCGGCCGAGCGTCCTGCCGATCCCGATCCTCCCGACCACCACGCGCCCCGGCGTCGAGGTGCGCGTGGCGCCCACCGGCGAGCAAACGGTAACGCCGACCACCATGCCCGCTGACATGGGGGCCTTGCTGTCCGGTCTGACCGGCGACCGTGTCGAGGTCGAGGTATTGGCCGACGGTAGCATCGTGCTTCGCGGTTCCCCCGAGGATGTGGCCATCTGGCAGCGGTTCATCGCGCAGTTGGAAGCCGAACCTGGCGCCAGGCCCGTCTTCAGGGTCTTCCGCCTGGAGAATGCCCAGGCGGCCACGCTGGCGTCTCAGATCCGTCAGGTGTGGAATGACGCCCACCGGCCGACGGTCGGCGCCGCCCGGCCGGAGGATCAGGTTAACATCGTGACCGAGCCGCGCGCCAACCTCCTGATGGTGGCCACGGCCGAGAAGAACATCGACGAGATCGCGAGCCTCATTCGGGAGTTGGACCAGCCCCTGGCGGAGAAGGATCAGCCCGTCCTCTTCCAGCCGATTCCGCTCAAGCACATTAAGGCCAACGAGGCCGAGGCCGCGGTGCGTGATCTGCTCAAGGATCTGCAGCAGCGTAGAAACGCCCCGGGGGCTGAGCCAGCCACCATCCGGGCGGACATGCGCACCAACAGTCTGCTCGTTTCCGCTTCCAAGGGCGACTTCGAGCAGATCCGCAAGCTGGTGGAGTTGATCGACGTCCCCCCCACGCCGGGCATCTCCGCGGTCAAGCTGGCCATCTTCCCCTTGAAGCAGGCCGTCGCCTCGGACCTGGTGGGGGCGATCAACGAAATCCTGACCGCGGAGCCCACCACCGGCCGGACCTCCCAGGCGGCCGCCATGAAGGAGCAACTCCGCCGCCTTCAGATGATCCTGATGGGGCCCGGGGGCGCCAAGCCGTTGCCCGACCTTGACCTCGAAAGGCAGATTCGCGTCTTCGCCGAAGAAGGGACCAACTCGGTCATCGTGGCCACCTCCGAGGAGAACCTCGAGCCCATGCGCGCCCTGATCGAACTGCTCGATTCGGTGCCCCTGGCCGATGAAATCCACGTCCGCATTTTCCCCCTGCGCTTTGCCGATGCCGAGACCCTTCTGACCAACCTGAAAGCCCTCTTTGATCCCGGCCCGGAACTGCCCGAGTTGCCCGGCCGAACGACCATCAACGACCGCGTGCCCGTCAACGCCGAAGGCCGGGCCCTGGCCTACCGCATCACCTTCGCGGCCCACAAGGGCACCAACACCCTGATCGCGGCCGGCCGGACTGAGCAGCTTGCCCTGGTCGAGAACATCATCAACAAAGTGGACGTCCGGGAGGGACTCGGCGATCTTACACCCCGCCTCGTTAAGCTTGAGCACTCCGACGTCAAGGCCATCGCCGACGTCCTTCAGAAACTGGCCGACCAGCGACAAAGGGTCAGTGATGCCGTGGGCCCCAACATCGCCCTGCGCCGGAACATCCTGATCATTCCTGACCAGCGGACCAACAGCCTGGTGATCGTGGCGGAGCCTGAAACCTACGAGGAGATGGCCAAGCTGGCCAGGGAACTGGACGGCTCGCCGAACCGCTTCGCCGGCCAGTTCCAGATCATCCCCCTGGAGAACCTGATTGCCGCCGACCTGGTCGAGAAGATGGGGGACCTCTGGAAGCGCCGCGCGCAACTGCGCCAGGCGGCCAACCTGCCCGCCGACGATCCGGTCATCGTCGCTGATGCGCGCACCAACTCGCTGATCGTTTCCGCCAACCCTGAAGATGTCGAGGCCCTCAACAACCTGGTCAAGCAGCTTGAACGGCAGAAGATCTCCCCCATGATGGAGATCCGCACCCTGGTTATCCGCCACAATGACCCCGCCCGCGTGGCCGACACCCTGCGCAGCATCTTCGAGGAGCGGCTCCAGAACAGCACCGCCGCCGGCCAGCAGGAACAGGTCAGCGAGCGCGTCGCCATTGTCGAAGATCCGCTGACCAGGACCCTGCTGATCGCGTCCAACAAGGCCAACTACGACGAGATCGTTCGGCTGGTCAATCAGTTGGACAAGCCCCCGGCGCTGGACTCGGTCATCCGTACGTTCTTTATCCGCAATGCCAACGTGACCCGGCTGGCGGAGATGATCAACGATCTGTTCACGGGTGGCGTTTACCAGGGGCCGAACGTGCCCCGCGATCTGCCCGAGGCCCTGACCCGGGTGACGGTCGTCGCCGATGAACGCAGCCGGGCCCTTATCGTGAGCGCCTCGCCTGAGAATATCGCCATCGTCGAGAAGCTGGTGCAGCAGGTGGACCAGACCGACATGCCCTTGCTGACCGGCAGCGCCCAGTTCTTCCGCATTGAGAATGGTGACGTCGTCCGCGTGGCCGACATGCTCGACCAGGCCCTCAAGGGCATCCAGGCAACGCTGGAGGACGCCAAGCAGCTCCAGTACGTGGTGGTTCCCGACCCGCGCACCCGTTCACTGATGGTCTCCGGCACGCGCGATGCCATCAAGCAGGCTGAGGCCCTCGTGCCCCGGCTGGACGTGGCCGCCGGCACGCCCGCCGCCCAGCCCCGCGTCTACACCCTGCAACTGGCCTCCGCCCGGCAACTCGCGCCGATCCTGACGGAACTCTTCGAACAGCGTGAGCGGGGCGGCGCCGGTGCGGCCCAGCCGGCCCGTACCACGCCGGTCCTCGTGCAGTCGGTCGAGGGCACCAACAGCCTCATCGTGACCGCTTCGCCCGAGGATCACGCCTTTGTCCAGGAGCTGCTCAAGAGCCTGGATGTGTCCTCCACCATGTCCCAGCAGATGCGGGTTTTCCCGCTGTCCCAGGCCCGTGCGGAAGGGCTGGCCGATACCCTCCGGGAGTTGCTCCAGGAACAGCTTCGCGGACGGGAAGGGGCTCCTCCCGTGGCGGTCACGCCGGAAGCGCGCACCAACTCGCTGATCGTCTTTGCGCCGCCGGACCTGATGAACAACATCGCCCAGATCATTCAGAGCCTCGACACCACCCAGCCGGTCACCGATATGGCCTTGCGGGTCTTCAAACTGCGCAACGCCGAGGCCGAAGATATGGCCGAGCGGCTGCGGGAATTCTTCCAGGAAGCCGCCGGTGAGCGCGAGTCCGCCCGGCGGATGATTATCACCTTCCCCACCAAGGAAAGGGATCCCGTCACCGGTGAGCCGGTGCAGAAGCGCCTGGTCTACCAGGACGTGACCCTTACGCCCGATCCGGCCACCAACTCGCTCATGGTGCTTGCCCCGCGCGACAGCATGGACATGATGGCTCACCTCGTCGAAATGCTGGACTCGGTGGAGCTGCGGACCGCGCAAGTGCAGATCTTCCACCTCCAGAACGAAGACGCTGAGGAAATGCGAGACACGCTCGAGGAGCTGTTCCAGGCCGGGACCACCGGGGGCAGGCGGGGCGCCGGCGAAGGGGCTACGCGGCTCCAGTTCCCGGGTGAAGGCGGGGTTGCCATCGGCGGCGAGGGCGGCGTCACCGAGATGGCCTTTGCCACCGACCGCCGGACCAATTCGCTGCTGGCTGCCGGCAGCCAGGCTAATCTGCGCATCGTCGAACGGCTGGTCCTGGAGCTGGACTCCAGGGACATACCTGACCGCAAGACCCGCGTCGTCCACCTGCGCTATGCCAATGCCGAAGACGTGGCCGAGACGCTGAAAGCCTATTTTGAAGAGGAGAGCCAGGTGGTTGAGGCCGCGGCCGGTTCCGCCGGTGAGGCGCCCACGCGCCAACTCGAACGGCGGGTGACCGTGGAGGACGCCGGCGAAACCCAGAATACCCTGGTTCTGGCCTACAGCCCGCGCCTCGAAGCGCAGATCATGAACATCATCGATGAACTCGATCTGCCCCCGCCGCAGGTGATGATCCAGGTGCTGATGGCTGAGATCACCCTCGACAACCGCCTGGAAATGGGCATGGAGTTCGCTCTCCAGGATCTTAACTTCAGCGAACACTCCTACCTCAATCGGAACAACATACTGCAGGGCTCCGGCTTCGATAATATTTTCGGCGTGGACCTGGGCGCCCAGGGTCAGAGCAGCCTGGGCGGCATCAGCTTCACCATCACCGGCGAAGATTTCAATTTCCTGGTCCGTGCCCTCCAGACCGAGGGACGGTTGGAGGTGCTCAGCCGGCCGGCCATCATGGTCCAGGACAATCAGGACGCCAATATCAACGTCGGTTCGCGTGTGCCCACGATCCAGGACATCAACATCTCCAGTACCGGCTTTGTCACGCCCTCGGTCAGTTACGAAAACGTGGGCGTCATTCTGGATGTGACCCCGATCATCAATCCCGACGGCTTCGTCAACCTGAAGATCGCCCCTGAGATCTCCTCGATCGGCACCTCCAGCGTCACCGTCGCCTCCGGCGTGTCGCTGCCCGTCTTTGAAACCCGTTCCGCCGAGACCTCCGTGACCGTCAAGGACGGAGAGACCATCATCATCGGCGGTTTGATTACCAACCGCGTCAATGAGAGCGAGAACAAGGTGCCCCTGCTCGGCGATATCCCGCTGCTGGGCAACCTGTTCCGTGCCACCGTCAAGACCAACAGCAAGACCGAATTGCTCATGGTGCTCACGCCGCACGTGATCCGCGACGAGGCGGATGCCCGCCGGATCTCGATCCAGATGCGCGACCAGACCGGCATCCTGGGCGATGTCCGCCGCAGTCCGCTCATGGGCAAGCTGCAGGACAAGGCCGAGGATCACTGTGGTCCCGAGGGCCCCGCGCCCTTCGGCCCCACGGCCCCGCCCGCCGAGGAGTACGGGCCCATTCCGGAAGACTACGGCCCTCCGGCAGGCGCCCTGCATAACAACGGCGCCAGGTCTGACACGGCCACGTATCGTATCGGGAGATCCGCTCAGCCGACCGGCCCGGTGCTGGTCCCGGCGAAACCAAGCAGGTAGGCAAGACGATGGTCCCCAGAACTATGCAGCGAATCGGTAGGCTTCTGCCGGTTGGCCTGTTGCTGCTGGCCGCCGGCTGCAATGCGGGCGCCCAGGGCCGGGCCACGGCCTTCGGCGGCAAGGGGGTGCCCACGACCCAGCAGGCCATGACCGATTTGGAGCGGCAGGCCCTGGCCAATACTGAAACCCGCATCCTGGATGTGGTCGCCTATTATCCGACACCCATCCGCTGGATCTGGACCGAAGACAAGAGCCGCGTGCGCGGCATCGTGGTCCCCGCCGTCTACCTGGTGGGGCCCAAAGGCAAGGGCGTCTTCGGCGACGGCATCCTCCGCCCGAAAATCCTCGTTCACGACCGCCTGGAGCCGGACCCCAAGAACGAATGGAAGCTGGTTAAGGAATGGGAGCTCAAACCGGTCGATCTGCTGCTCTTGCGCAGCAAGGAGCCCACCATTCAGGGCTATGGCTACATGCTCCCGCTGCAATGGGGCGACATCGACCTGGGCGGCACGGAGATCCAGGTAGTCATCACCTACGAGCGATCCGACGGCATGCCCGCTCCGCGTTTCTCCAGTAAGTATTTGCGCGTTCCCAAGAAGGGAGCGTAACCATGAAGGGCACGGAGGCACGAGCAATGATCGCATTCCCATGAATAGAGTATCCTTTGAGAACCCTGGTGATATCCGCGCCGCGTCTCAGCGGCCGGTGAGTACTCGCTCCTCCTGGTTTGTTGGAACCCGCGCCGCTGGCCGGGGTACACCCGTACGCTTCGCATCTCCCGCCGGCTCCGGCGGGGGGGCTTCTTCTGACCTTACCCTCCGGGCCCGCCTGGTGGCCGGGCGTTGTTGTCAGGTCCTGTTGCTGCTGGTCTTGATGGTGACTGTCCCGGGCCTTACCTGCCGAAACGTCGACACCCGGCCGGTCATGGCGGACTTTGATCTGCCTTCAGGCCCGCCCAAGTCGTTGCGCGCCACTTTCGACCATCTGCGCGATGCCTACCAGCGCAGAGCCTACCTGGCCCTGCGCCCCTACATGGACCCGGCGCATCGAGATCAGGTGATCGACATGTTGCTCGCCGTCGATGACCTGCTGGCCGCCAACGCCGCCGTGCTGAAGGCCATCGATACGGCTTTGCCGGATGCCCCCGGGCCCCGTCCGGACATCTCCGGCGTCATCATGGCGCACCTGGAGCTCTTTTCCAGGGATGTGAGAATCGTGGAAGAACACGAAGACCGCCAGGCCGGCCAGGCTATCATCCGCATCGAAATCGCCAATACGCCGCCGCCGGTGGATGTGCACTTCCGATTGCGCGAAGGCCACTGGGTCTACGTCCCGGGCGCCACCGGAGGCCCGGCGACCATCCACGCCTTCCGCGAGCTGACCAAGGCCCTCGACCGAACGGCCCGCTCGCTGACCACGTCCGAGGACCTCTCCCCCCGACAGGTGCTCGACGACTACAGACTCTTCGTGCTTCCCATGCTGAACCGGATGGCCCAGACCCTCGCCTCCAGATAGGCGCAGCGAGTCATACGGATTCCCAATGAGTCTTCTGCGTTGGGTGCGGGTGCTTGTGCGCAGGGTACCCGCAACCACCAGTTCCGCTTCGCTCCACTGTTGGCTATTCTCACCCGGCCCCTCTCCGGGCCACGGGCGATTGCCTGAGCGGCAGATACGTTTCCAGCCTCAGACGCACTCCGGCTCTTGCCGGGCTTGCGGTTGATGCCGTCGGCACCCTCATCGGTTGTCCAAATCGTGAATTAACCTCTGAAGAGGTGGGCCACCCACCCGTTCGGCAGCGGGGCGAACAACATCCAGGCGGGAACCTGCCCAGGTTTGCAGCGGAAGCCGCATCAGGCCGCTCAAGCCGCGTGTCTGTTTACTGGCTTTGCTTCTCTTCCACCCAGGCCATCTGGATGGCTTCCAGCTTGGCCTCGCTACTGGCCTTGGGGTCGTCGCCAAAGTCGGGTAACGCGATCACCCAGTCGCGCAGATCGGTGAAACGCACGGCCAGAGGGTCCTGGTCGGGCATCTTCTCGTATAGGCGAATGGCGATTTCTTCAGAATCCGTCCACTTTAGTTTCGGCATGGGGGTTACCTTGTTGTCAGTGGTCAGTTGTCAGTTGAAGGGTCAGTTGTCCTTTCGTCAGTTGATCAGGAGTGACGCTTGAGGCTTTGACTCGTTCACCTTCCTGTTACTTGGTTCCCCTCGCTGGCGCTTGGGGCCCTGATCAGTGGCCGTCTCTGGCTACTCGCGTACGAGGTTGCGGTTCCAGCTTGGGATCTCCACGACGATATCCGCGGATCCGTCCGGGACGCACTGGCAGGCCAGACGCGACTGCGGCGTCAGGCCGTAGGCGTCGTCGAGCTGGTCCTCCTCTTCGTCGTCCGGCTCGTTGCAGCTCTTGAGTCCCTCGCGAACGATCACGTGGCAGGTCGAGCACGCGCATACCCCGCCGCAGGCATGGTCCACGTCGATGCCGTGGTGCAGGGCGATATCAAGAATGCTGCCCGGCCGGCCGTGATCGCCATAGGGCAAGTCGGCCGGGTCCACTTCGATGATGCGATCCATGGGCAGGAACCGGATTCGGTACTTGTGCTTCGGAAGCCTCGTATTGGCGTCTTGAATGTATGGGTTTTGCTGGCTCATGGTGTAGCTTACAACGTTCAGCTTTCAGCAATCAGCGGTCAGCGTTCAGCCAGTTGAAAGCTGATCGCTGATTGCTGACTGCTGAACGCTCAATTCTCCCTCAACGTCATCGAGATCGCCAGTTCCGCCAGCCGGACCGTTCGTTGATCGAAGGCCCGCAGCGCCTCCCAGAGTGCGTCCGCATCCTGGGTCGTGCCGGCCAGTTCGCGCAGCTCGCGCATGGCCGTCACGATCGCTTCCCGCTCCTCGGCGGTGAGCTGATCCCCGACCTTGGCCAGCATCTGCTCGGCCTTGTTGGTGTCGAACGTAACCTGGTTGCGCAGATCGATCAGCCGGTGGGCGGTCATGTCCTCGCGGGCGTGAGCATAGGATTCGAGCTCCATCCGCTTGACCTCATCGGCCGTCAGCCCATGGGCCGGCACGACCTGGATGCTCGCCTCCTGGCCGCTGCGCTCCTCTTTGGCGGTGACGTTCAGAATGCCGTTCTCGTCGACCAGGAAGCTCACCAGGATCTTGGGCAGGCCGGCCGGCATGGGCGGAATGCCGCGCAGCTCGAATTCACCCAGCGAGCGGCAGTCTTTGGCCAGTTCGCGTTCGCCCTGGAGCACGTTGATCTTGACGGCCGTCTGCCCGTCCACGAACGTGCTGAACCGCTCGGTGGCCTGGCAGGGCACCCGCGTGTTGCGCAGGATCAACTTGCCCATGCCGCCGCCCATGGTCTCGATGCCCAGCGACAGGGGGATTACGTCCAGCAACAGGGCGTCGTGACGCTGACCGGCCAGGATGCTCGCCTGGACGGCGGCCCCCAGGGCCACGACCTCGTCGGGGTTCAATGCCGTGTACGGGTGCCGGCCGAAGACCTCTTCCACCCGCTGGCGAACCAGCGGAATCCGCGTCGAGCCGCCGACCATCACCACCTGGTCGATTTCCGCTCCGTCGATCTTCGCGTCCCGTATGGCCTGACGGCACGACTGGATGGTCCGCTCCACCCACGGCGCGATCATCGCTTCAAACTCCTCCCGCGTGATCGTGCGGTCATACTTCCGGCCGGCGCCCAGGTCGATCTCGATGGTGGCGGTCGGCTCCGTGCTCAGGCGAACTTTGATGTTCTCGGCCAGCGTTCGAAGGGCCTGGCGCGTGGCGGGCGATTCGATGCTCACGTTGAACCGCGCCTGAACCTCGCGCTGGACAAGGCCGATCAGCTCGCGGTCAAAATCGTCGCCGCCCAACGTCGTGTTGCCGTGGGTGCTGAGCACCTCGAACACGCCATCTACCAGCCGCAGAATGGAAATGTCGAACGTGCCGCCGCCCAGGTCGTACACGGCAATGAGCGACTCGCCCTCCGCCGGGATCCTCGCGCCGCCGGCCTGGCCTGGTTGGCCGGTCTGGTTGCTGCCTTGTCCCGCCGACCCCTGGTCACTTTGTCCTTCCGCACCAGCCCCTGACGTACACTTCTCCCGATTCGCCAGCGTCAGCCGTGCCTTCGCCGCGACCAGCGGTTCCGCGTTTCGCCCGCGAATACCCAGCCCATAGGCCAGCGCGGCGGCCGTTGGCTCGTTGATGATCCGCACCACCTCCAGGCCGGCGATCCGCCCGGCGTCGCGCGTGGCCTGCCGCTGGGCATCGTCGAAATAGGCCGGTACGGTAATCACCGCCTTGCGCACCTCGCGCCCGAGCTGCGCTTCCGCCCGGGCCTTGAGTTCGCGAAGCACGATCGCGCTTAGCTCCGGCGGGGTCATCAGCCGGCCGTTCACATCGACGGCGGCGATGTCCCGGCCGGGCGCGCCGGCCGTACGTTGCACAACGCGGTAGGGCAGGTGGGCCAGCTCGCCGCTGGCGATCAGTTCGTCATAGCCGCGCCCCATGAGCCGCTTGATGGAGAATACTGTCGAAGTGGGCTGCTCCACCGCGTGGGCCTTGGCCTCCTGGCCGACCGTCACCCGCCCGTCCGGCCCGAACGCCAGCACCGACGGCACACGGCCCTCGCCGTCCGCGTCGCGGATCAACTGCGGCCCGGCCGCATCGCACCAGGCAATCAGTGAATTCGTGGTTCCCAGATCGATTCCAACGATGATGTCCTTCGGCTGGCTCATATACGTGTGGTCAGGCGGCGGTCGTCTGTGCCTTTTCGAGGAGGCTGTTCCAGTATTTCACGGCGTTCAACTGCTTGCGCAACTGCCGGCGGATTGCCTCATCACGGGTCGTGCTGCGGCACAGGTTGGCAATCTCATCCATCGTGGCCTGCCGGCGGGTGGCAATGGTTTGCCGCAGTCGTTCCATCGCCTCGGCATCCTTCGACCCTTCGGCCTCCTCAAGCTCCTCGCGAAGGGTCATCACCTCGCCCAGCAATCTCGGCGGGACGCTCTTATCCTCGGCCGGCGAAGGCCCGCCGGCCAGCATGAGCAGGTACTCGGCCCGAGCCACCGGGTCGCGCAGCGTCTCGTAAGCCCTGTTCAGCTCGGCGCTGAGGGCCAGGGCCTGCCTCCGCTGGTCATCAGAGCCGCCGCCGTGGATGTCTGGATGAACGCCGCGGCTCAGTGCAAGATATCTGCGATGCAGGACGGCGGCGTCCAGGTCGTACGCCGCGGGCAGGCCGAAAAGCTCGAAATAGTTGAAGTGCAACCCCTCCGGCGGGACCGGGTTGAGCGCGCCGCAACTCGCGCAGCACAGCGGGGAATACATGGGCGTGCTACACTGGCTGCACACGACGGCAGGGGATGAGGTTTCGGGGGCGCTCACACTTGGGGTCTCCAGGTATTCATGGCCAGAGCATCTTACCGTCATCGTTGCCCGGCGCAAAGCAAAAGGCCCGCACGGCAGGCCTTGGCCGCAGGCTTTGTGCTCAGGATAAGGAGAGCTCGCAGGGAGCCCCAATCCTCATCCCAATCCTGCTCTGACTCCTGCTCCACTACGGCGCGAAGTGGGCCGTTTTCTGTAGCGCCGGGCTCCGTACCGGCCGTTACGACCTTGCGCTGCAGTCTGCTCTTACTCATAGTGCTGATCTTTATCTCACTCTTGCTCTCGTCAGTAGAGAGATCAGGAGCAAGGTAAAGAACAAGGTCAGGAAGAGGAGTAAGAGCGAGCGAAAGAGAACGACCAGGATTCTTACGCCTGGAAGCTGCTGCCGCAGCCGCAGGTGTGCGTGGCGTTCGGATTGTTGAACACGAACCCGCGCCCCATGATCTCATCCTTGAAATCCAGCGTTGTGCCGTCGAGGTACAGATAGCTCTTGGGGTCGCAAACCAGCTTGATGCCGTGGCAGTCGAATTCCTCGTCCAGTTCGCTTTTGGTCTCGGTCAGGTCCAGCGAGTAGCTGAAGCCGCTGCATCCGCCGCCTTTGACCCCCAACCGAAGGTACGTCGATTCGATCGGCAGGTTCTGCTGCTCCAGGATGGTCTTCACCTCCTGGGCCGCACGCTCGGTCAACATCAACGCCATTATTGTCTTCTCCTGTATCTGCTGTATCTGCAATCAGCTTCTTAATCTTTCCGTTATTATAGCTCGCCCGGCCGGTCAGCCCGGCTGTTGAGCCGCTTTCTTTTTCTTGAGATCCGCGATGGCCGCCCGGATGGCGTCCTCGGCCAGTACGCTGCAGTGAATCTTGACCGGCGGCAGGGCCAGCTCCTGGACGATCGCGGTGTTCTTGATCTGGAGCGCCTCGTCGAGCGTCTTGCCCTTGACCCACTCGGTGGCCAGGGAGCTGCTCGCGATCGCGCTGCCGCAGCCGAAGGTCTTGAACTTGGCGTCCACGATGCGGTCGTTTTCATCGACCTGGATCTGGAGCTTCATCACGTCGCCGCACTCGGGGGCCCCGACAATGCCGGTGCCGACCCGCGGGTTGTTTTTGTCCAGCGTGCCAATGTTGCGCGGGTGGTTGTAGTGATCCAGGACTTTATCGCTGTAGGCCATAGGATACCTCGACAATCAATGTCCGATTAAAGCGGAGCCTCGGCGGGAACCAATAGCAACTTGATTCCCTGCGACTCGAAGGACTCCTCGATTGAGTTCAATGCCGTGACCAATCCACCGTCTTCAGATCGATGCCTTCCTTCGCCATCTCGTACAGCGGGCTCATGTCCCGCAGGCGCTGCACGGCGGCGGTCACCTGCTTGATGGTCTGCTCGATTTCCTCGGAGGTGGTGAACCGCCCGAGGCTGAAGCGGATGGAACTGTGGGCCAGCTCCTCGCCGACGCCCAGGGCCCGCAGCACGTAACTGGGCTCCAGCGACGCGCTTGTGCAGGCCGAACCGCTGCTCACCGCGATGTTCTCAAAGCCCATCATGAGCGATTCGCCTTCCACGTACGCGAAGCTGACGTTGAGCGTGCCGGGCACGCAGTGCTCGGGATCGCCGTTGCGATAAATCTCATCCAGCTTTTCCGTCAGACCGTTCCACAACCGGTCGCGCAAGCCGGCGATGCGCCGGCCCTCCGAGTCCATTTCCGCCGCCGCGATTTCGGCCGCCGCGCCCAGCCCGACGATGCCCGGCGTGTTCAGTGTGCCGGAGCGCATCCCGCGCTCGTGTCCGCCGCCGTGCAGCACCGGCTCGCAACGCACGCGCGGGTTCTTCCGGCGAACGTACAGCGCGCCCACGCCCTTGGGACCGTAAATCTTGTGCGCCGAAAGGCTCAGCAGGTCGATGCCCATGGCCTCCACGTCGATCGGCACCTTGCCGAAGGCCTGCGTCGCGTCGGTGTGAAACAGCACGCCGCGTTCCTTGCACAGCTTGCCGATCTCGGCGATGGGCTGGAGCGTCCCGATCTCATTGTTGGCGTACATGATCGACACGAGGATGGTGTCGTCGGTCATCGCCGCGCGAAGCTGCTCCAGGTCGATCCGTCCGTTCCGGTTCACCGGCAGGTAGGTAACCCGAAATCCCTCCTGTTCGAGGTATTTACAGGGATCCAGCACTGCCTTGTGCTCGGTCACCTGGGTGATGATGTGCCGGCCCTTCTCGCGGTACATGCGGGCCGCGCCTTTGACTGCGATGTTGTTGCTCTCCGTCGCGCCGCTGGTCCAGACGATTTCCTTGGCGCTGGCCCCCAGCACGGCGGCCACCTGCGCGCGGGCCTTTTCCACGGCCTCTTCCGCTTCCCAGCCAAATCGATGATTCCTGCTGGCCGCGTTGCCGAATTTCTCTTTGAAGTAGGGGAGCATGGCCTCGAGGACCCGCGGGTCCACGGGCGTAGTGGCGTTATAGTCCAGATAGATCAACGGTTGCACGAAAGCTGTCTCCAGGAGCCCCCACCAACTCGGGGGCGCACTCACAGCGGGATTGCTTGACGACATCAGCCAGGCTGACACCGCTCAAAAACTCAATAAGCTTGTTGTGGACGAGCTGGATGGGCGAATATACGGGGCATGACGAGATCAGTCCGCAAGTCGTCTTGACCGCCTCTGACGAACCCCGGGAATGATGATCCGCGCATTGCACGAGCTGAACCGGCCCCTCAACCGCTCTGATGACGTCGTACAGGGTGATCTCCGACGGCAAAACCGCCAGCGTATATCCCCCGCGCGGTCCCCGCGCTGACTTGGCCAGCCCCTGCCGGGTCAACAGCTTGAGAATATTCATCAACAGGGGCAGCGGAACCCCGTAACGACTGGCGATCTCCCGGGCGCTGCAGCAGTCTTCCGGCGTCTGGGCCATGTGGGCCAGAGCGATCAGGGCGTAATCGGTCTTTCGTGTGAGTGAAAGCATGAGGCAATCTTCATGATGAATAGCACATCAGCCAAGTCAGGGATAATATAGCACTTGAGCAGTACGATTTCAAGGCCAATTGGGACCTCAGGAGTGCTATTCTGTCGGCCGCCGGCTCACCGCGCCCGCTATTTCATTAAATTCATTATTCGTCGGATGTTGCGTCGCTCCGGGCCTCGCCTCCGACGGCCTTACGGGTGCGGTGGCTGCCCCCGGCAGCAAAACCGCGTTTGCTTTCCGACTGCAGAAAACTCACCAGGAGCCGTCCGGCGTCGGTCTTGACCATGCCGGCGAGCCGTTGCACCGCGTCCCGGAACAGAAGCCCGCTGCGATACAGCGTGCGGTATGCCTGGCGAATCTCGAACAGCTCCTCCGGCGAGTACCCGGCCCGGCGCATGCCCACGACGTTGTGGGCCACCAGGGTCGTTTCTCCCTGGCATATCATGAACGGCGGAACATCCATCCCCACACGGGCTCCGGCGGCCAAAAACGCCAGGCTGCCGATCCGGACAAACTGATGAACCATCGCGTGGGCCCCGAAAATCGCCTTATCCTGGGCAAAAACATGGCCGGCCAGCAGGGCGCCGTGCTGCACTTGCACGCCCTTGCCCAGCTCGCAGTTGTGCCCCGCGTGGGCCGTCGAGAGGAACACCGTGTCGTCACCGATGACGGTGGCCGATTCCGGGTAGGATCCGCGGTGAATGCTGGCCCCCTCGCGCACCATCACCCGGTTGCCCAGCCTGCAGTAGCTGCGGTCGCCTTTGAAATGGAAATCCTGCGGATCGCCGCCGATCACCGCGTAGGGATAAATATCGCAATCTTCCCCCAGTTCCGTCCAGCCCGTCACGATGGCGTGCGAACGGATCCGGCTGCGTGCCCCAATCTTGACCGGCCCCTCGATAATCGCGTAGGGCCCCACTTCTACCGTACTGTCCAACTCCGCTCTGCGGTCAACAATGGCTGTCGGATGAATCGCCATGGTGTGCTTTTCCAATAGGCGCCTGAAACGAGGCTTTAACGTCACAAAGCCAGCGGGGCACGATGATATACTGAAAGCGGCCGGGCGCGTAGGGCGGGAGGGAGAACGCGTAGAGCGGGAGGGAGAATCCGTGGGACGGGGGGCATGGATCGGGTGGCCCAGCTCTTCAGAGCTGGGTTCACGATTTCGGAACGCAGTCGGGTGGCCCCGCTCTCCAGAGCTGAGTTCGGGTGGCCCAGCTCTTCAGAGCTGGGTTCGCGATTTCAGGGATGCAGGGGACACGACGGAGAGTCACCAATGTCTGATCAACCATTGAATCAGGCCATCCTGGCGGCCGGAGCGCGCATCGAGGAGGTGGCCGGCGTGCGCATGGCCGTTGACTACGGCGATCCGTCCGGCGAATACGCCGCCGTGCGTTCCGGTGCGGCCCTCTATGCCGCAAGCGACCGCGGCCTGATCGAAGTCCGTGGCAAGGACCGCGCCGCCTGGCTGCACAACCTGACCACCAACGCGGTCAAAACCCTCGGCCCTCACGAGGGCAATTACGCTTTCGCGCTCAACGTCAAGGGTCGCGTCCTCTTCGATCTCAACGTGCTGGCCCTGCCCGACGCCTTCTGGCTGGACATCGACCGCCGATTCATCGCCAGGGCCCTGGCCCATTTCGAGCGTTACATCATTACCGAGGATGTCCAGTGCCAGGACCGCAGCGGCGAATTCGCCCGCATCGCGCTGTGCGGCCCGAAGGCGGTGGATATTGTCGAGGCGCTGGGCGTCACCCAGGCCGGAACCATGCCGGCCCTGAGCACGATGCCGTTCGCATGGCCCCGGGGGGCTGGCATCCTGCCCGCCTTATCCCCACAACCCGGGAGGGCGGGCATCCTGCCCGCCTCATCCCCACAACCCGGGAGGGCGGGCATCTTGCCCGCCTCAACTCCCCCTGGCGAGCAGGAATCGCAGGAGGGTTCTTCAACTCCACCCGCCTCGCTACTGGTTCGCCATGACTTCGCCGGCGTCTTCGGCGTGGAGTTCTACCTTCCAACCGGCGCCGCGGCCGCTTTCTGGAATTACCTGCTGGAGACCGGCCGGCCGATGGGCCTGCGCCCGGCCGGTTGGCACGCTGTCAACACGCTTCGCATCGAAGCCGGCATCCCCTGGAACGGCCACGACATCGACGAGGATGTGCTCCCCGCCGAAACCGGCCAGGCCGAACGCGCGGTGAGCTATGTGAAAGGCTGCTACCTCGGCCAGGAGGTGGTCGAACGCATGCGCTCGCGCGGCGTCGTCGCCAATAAGCTGGTCGGCCTGCGGCTGGGGGGGCAGGGAGTTGATGATCTTCTCGCTTCCGTGGCGGCCGGGCCGGGTCTCCGGCGAGAGCCGGGGGCCGGTCATTCTCCCAGCGAAGCGCCCGCAACGACACTCCCCGTCCCCAGGCCGGCGCTGAAAGCCGGGGAAACCGAAGTGGGGCGGGTTACCAGCATCTGTCACTCTCCGGCCCTGAATGCCTGGATCGCCCTGGGCTACGTCCGTTTATCCTACGCTGCCCCCGCCACGCGACTGACCTTGGCCGGCGACCCGCCGGTTGAAGCGGAAGTCGTCCTGCTGCCGTTCCGCCAATGAGCCGGCCAGCGGCTCTCATGCGGGGACCCTGGAGGAAGCAGATAGGCGGATATGCGGTGGCATGGCGTCCGCAGACTTTTCGCCTGTCACGATTTCCCTCCCCTCGCCACTTTCCATTACCATTTCTGTTATGTTCACGTTGCCTGATACAGTCCGCCAACTGATTGAGAAGTTCGAGAATGACCTCGATCACTATCTCTCCCCGGCGTATAACGAGACGCTCTGCCGGGTGGACTTCATCAACCCCATGTTCGAGGCCCTGGGCTGGGACATGTCCAACCGGGCCGGCTACGCCGATGCCTATCGCGACGTGATCCACGAGGACGCCATCAAGATCGGCGGGGCGACCAAGGCCCCCGACTATTGTTTCCGCATCGGCGGCACGCGGAAGTTTTTCCTGGAGGCCAAGAAACCGGGCGTGGCCCTCAAGAACAACCCCGAGCCGGCGTTCCAGCTTCGCCGGTATGCCTGGAGCGCCAAACTGCCCTTGTCCATCCTCACCGATTTCCAGGAATTTGCCGTCTACGACTGCCGGATCCGGCCCAGCAAAGACGACAAGCCGTCGGTGGCCCGGATCTTCTACTGCACCTACGACCAGTACCCCGACAAATGGGGCGAGATCGCCGCCATCTTTGCCCGCGAGTCCATCCTGAAAGGCTCGTTTGACAAGTTCGCCGAGAGCGCCCGCGGCAAGCGCGGTACGGCGGAGGTGGATGCCGCGTTCCTGAAGGAAATTGAGGGTTGGCGCGAGCAACTGGCCCGCAACCTGGCTCTGCGCAACCATCTTTCCCAGCGGGATCTCAACTTCGCCGTCCAGCGCATCATCGACCGCATTATCTTCCTGCGTATCGCGGAGGACCGCGGCGTCGAGACCTATGGCACGCTGCGGGCGCTGGTCGATGGTCCGAGAATCTACGAGCGGCTATTGAAGATCTTCCACCGGGCTGACGAGCGGTACAACTCCGGCCTGTTCCACTTTCATCCTGAAAAGGGCCGGAACGAACTCCCTGACGAGCTCACGCCGGAGCTTTCTGTAGATGACAAGGTCCTGCGCGACATCATCCGCGGCCTGTACTACCCCGAGAGCCCCTATGAATTCTCGGTGTTGGGCGCGGACATCCTGGGGCAGGTGTACGAGCAGTTCCTCGGCAAGGTCATCCGCCTGGCCGGCCAGCACCGCGCCGTGGTGGAGGAAAAGCCCGAGGTCCGCAAGGCCGGCGGGGTCTACTACACGCCGACCTACATCGTCGACTACATCGTCAGGAATACGGTGGGGCGGCTCGTGGAGGGCCGGGAGGGCATGACCCCAAAAGACGTTGCCAAGCTGCGCATCCTTGACCCGGCCTGCGGCTCCGGCTCCTTCCTCATTGAGGCCTATCAATACCTGCTCGACTGGCACCTCGACTGGTACATCCGCAACGACCCGGAGAAGCACGCAAAAGGCCGCAAGGCCGCCATTTGCCGTTCACGCTCCGGCGGCTGGCGCTTGACCACCGCCAAGCGCAAGGAGATTCTGCTTAACAACATCTACGGCGTGGACATCGACCCCCCAGGCCGTGGAGGTTACCAAGCTCTCCCTGCTGCTCAAGGTGCTGGAGGGCGAGACCGGCGACACCCTCAACAACCAGCTCCGGCTCTTCCACGAGCGGGCCTTGCCCGACCTGGGCAACAACATCAAGTGCGGCAACTCGCTCATCGGACCGGACTTCTACGACAACGAGCAGATGAATCTGCTGGACGTCGAGGAAAAGCTCCGCATTAACGTCTTCGACTGGAACAAGGAATTTGCCCACATCATGAAGGCGGGGGGCTTCGATGTGGTGATTGGGAATCCGCCGTATATCCGAGTGGGGAATATCAGCGAATCTGTTCGTCCGTATCTTTATGAACGATATAGTGTTGACCACCGTTTCGACATCTATGTTGCGTTCGTCGAACGGGGATACAGACTTCTGTGTGAAACGGGCCTGCTCGGCTTCATTTTGCCGAACAAGATGTGCAGCTCTGACTATGCACACCGACTGCGCGGTCTTTTGAGTTCAGAGCAGGCCCTGAGTGCAATTGTCGATTTTGGCGATTCCCAGGTTTTCTCCGACGCGATGACGTATACATGTCTGCTGTTCCTTTCGCGGACGCGTGAGCCCAACCCAGCTTACATCCGAGCGAAGACTTGCCGGGGTGCTACGCAGATGAAGACAGACGAACCCCTTTTCGTGGATGTGGCTCGGCTGGGCAGTGATGCGTGGCGGTTTGTTGATCCTCACACCGAGGCCTTGTTGGCCCGTTTGGGGCATTTCCCCACCCTGGGGCAGGTTTGTAAGATAGAGCGGGGTTTGGAGACAGGGTTCGACGATTTCTTCTTCCTGCAATTGGTGCGGGACAATCAGCCCGACCTGATCCACGTGACGTCTGCTTTGGAGCCCGATGGATTTGAGTTGGAGCGCGGGGTAGTTCGCAGGCTTGCGAAGGGGGCGGTGGACATAAAGCGATATAGCATTCAGAACTCAGGTCGCTGCATCTTCTTCCCATATGAGTCTGCCGATGGAAAGCCTGCTGTAATTCCTGAAGCGGTCTTGCGACGCGACTTTCCAAAGGCATGGGCATACGTTACACGCCACGCTGCTGCCTTGAGGGACCGGAAGGTGCCGGTTTGGTATGCCTATCGGCGCCGAAATTACGACCTTGCCGATGCCGTGCCCCGATTGTTAGTTCCTTCAATAGGATTGCGTGCCTGCTTTGCTCTTGACGAGGCTGGACAGTTTCATTTTGTTGGAAGTGGTGGTGGCGGTGGTGGTGGATATGCACTTCGAGAAGGTCAAACGAACTTCGGCGGTCTGAGATATTTGCTGGGTCTGTTAAACAGCAAGCTCCTCGACTGGCGTATCAAGTTGGTCAATTCGCGGTTCGCGAACGGATACTACTCGTTCAATCGCCAATACATCGAACCTGTTCCGATTCGCGTTATCGACCCCTCACTTAAGGAGGAGAGAATTCGGTACGAGAAGATGGTTTCTCTCGTAGATCAGATGCTCTCCCTTCACCGCCAGTTCCCCTCCGCCCGCACTGCCTATGAGCGGGACGCTCTTCAACGCCAGATCGACGCCACCGATGCCCGCATCGACCGGCTGGTGTACGAGCTGTACGGCCTGACCGAGGAGGAAATCCGGATCGTGGAGGAGGCCACGGGATGAAACTGCCCGATGGTGACCGTGCGGTGGTCGCGGGCCAGTATTGATCCGGCGCACCTGGATCATTTGGGGGCCGTGACAGGAACGGCAGCGGCCTATTGAGCCCGAAGCGCGAGCGAGGGAATGCTAAGTAGGCATCGCCAGCCCTCGCTTGCGCTTCGGGCTCAAAATTGGGCATCGCCGGTCCCTCGCTTGCGCTTCGGGCTCGGAATTGGGCATCGCCGGCCCTCGCTTGCGCTTCGGGCTCGGAATTGGGCATCGCCGGTCCCTCGCTTGCGCTTCGGGCTCGGAATTGGGCTTCGCCGGCCCTCGCTTGCGCTTCGGGCTCGGAATTGGGCATCGCCGGTCCCTCGCTTGCGCTTCGGGCTCGGAATTGGGCTTCGCCGGCCCTCGCTTGCGCTTCGGGCTCGGAATTGGGCTTCGCCGGTCCCTCGCTTGCGCTTCGGGCTCAGATCATCCGAACCGGCGAGGGCTTACCGCGTTGGACCACCTGTTTTGTGCTCTGACGCCATGAACACGTCGCTCCCTTGAGAGCGCCGCGCGCATGTTTCGCGTGGAAGTCCCCCCCAAAAGAACTCGGCGGCCACGCGCCGCCGAGCCAATAGGAAGCCTGTCCATTGAAGAAACCGGCCAACCAGGGACCGGCTGTTTCTGCATCCTGTTGTTTACACAAAATAATCCGGCACCGGGAACGCCAGGCACAGCTCCTGCACCTCGGCCCGTATCCGCCGGAGGTTGTCCTCGTTCGCCGACGGGTCTTTCAGGACCCGCAACATCAGTTCGCCGACCTTCTTCATTTCCTCGGTGCCCATGCCGCGCGTGGTCAGCGACGGCGTGCCCAGGCGGATGCCGCTGGGCTTGAAGGCCGAACCCTTGTCGAAGGGGATCATGTTCGCGTTGAGCTCGATCCCCGCCTTCTCCATGGCCACCGCCGCGGGCTTGCCGCCTTCCCAGCCCATGCTGGTCACGTCCGCGAGGATGAGATGATTGTCCGTCCCGTTGCTGATCAGCCGCAGGCCGCCTTCCATCAGCGTCTGGGCCAGGGCCTTGCTGTTGCGCACGATGTTGGCCGCATACTCGCGGAACGCCGGCTGCTGGGCCTCGAACAAGGCCACGCCGATGCCCGCCTGCGTGTGCTGGTGCGGGCCACCCTGCAGCAGCGGGAACACCGCCGTATCGATCTTCTGGGCCCACTCATGCTTGCAGACAATCAGCGCCCCGCGCGGCCCGCGCAGCGTCTTGTGCGACGTGGTCACCATGATGTCCACGTGCGGGAACGGCTGCGGGTAGGCTTTCCCGGCGATCAGGCCGGCCGTGTGCGACATGTCCGCCACCAGCACGGCCCCGACTTCCTTGGCGATGGCCGCAAAGGCCTCAAAATCCACGTTCCGGGGGAAGGCCGTGCCGCCGGCGATGATCATCTTGGGACGGGCTTGCCGGGCCAGTTCCCGGACCTCGTCCATGTCCACCACCTCGGTCTGCTGGTTCACCCCGTACTGCACCATGTTGAACAGCTTGCCGGTCAGGTTCACCTTGTGCCCATGCGACAGGTGCCCGCCGTGGTCCAGACGCGGACCCATGACCGTGTCCCCGGCCTGGCAGACCGCGAAATAACAGGCCAGCACCGCCACGGAGCCGGAATACGGCTGCACGTTGGCATGTTCGCCGTTGAAAACGGCCTTGGCCCGCTCGATGCAGAGGTTCTCCAGCTTGTCGATGTATTTCTGACCCTGGTAGTACCGCCGGCCGGGAAGCCCCTCGCTGTACTTGTTGGTCAGGATCGATCCTGTGGCCTCGCGCACGGGCTTCGAAGCATAGTTTTCCGAAGGAATGAGACGAAGGACGAGCTCCTGGCGAAGCGTCTCCTGCTTGATCAAATCGAAGATGGCGCTGTCTTGTGCACGTCCACCGATGAATGGATCTGTTTGCGTGTTCATGGGGCGAGATTCTAGTGACCCGATTGGGCCGATGCAATGAAGCTGCCCGGAAAATAAAGCCTCTCTGACAAAACAGAGGTTGCGCCTCCCTCACGGTGGTGAACGGCTTCCAGGGCTTTCGGGGATACCTGCCAAGTATCCGTGCACGTGTGAAGCAGGTCCCGGCTGATAGTCCCCTGAGCCGAGCGCGAGAGGTGTTATGACTCGGAGTGGACAGCGGCCGGTGCGAAGCCGGTGGGGGGCCAACAGGAGGGAAAGCACATGCGTCAGAAGCTCAAAGATCAGCGGACTTCGCCCCGGGCCCCCGGTCGGCGCTCCAGCCGCCCACCTTCCCGGTCATCGTCGCGGGGGGCCGACCGGCAGCGCGACGCCGATGCCTTGGCCGACGCCTCACCGCTGGCCGCCGCCCTGGCTCGCTCGATGGTCTACCGGCGGTTGCCGATGGGTTTACGCAGCCGGCTTGATTCGGCTATCCTCCTGCGCCCTAAGAAGTTGCAAACGCTGGAGGCGATCGCCGCCCATTTTGAACTGTCCAGCTACGGCATCTCGCCGGCCGCCCTGCGCTCCTACGCCCGCCGGCTCGAAGAACTGGTCCGACCGGCAGCCACTTCCCAGATGCTGGCTGCCGTCTTCGGTTGCCTGCCGGCCGGTTACCGTCGCCGTCTCTTGGATGGAACACAGGTCGTGCTTCTCAGCCGGGTGATCCAGGCCCTCTCCGCAGAGCCCGCCCAGCCCCTTACCATCGCGGAGATGGTCCGGCTGGGAACCGTGCTGTCTGCTATCGCTCGAACGACTGAAAGGCCCCAGGGCCCCGGCGCCAAACGGTCCCGTTCCACCAGGCCTGCGGCTGATCAGGAAATGATGCAACCAGCCAAAATAAAGGAACTTGTGCGTTCTATCTACGGCCTCTCGCTTTCCGTCCCTTCCGTGCCGGAGCCCATGCCAACCACGTCGCCGTCGGGAGCGTAGCCCCGGTTGCTCATATCGCCGACCGACTGGAAAGCACCGAGTGGATACGCTTGACCAAATCGCATTCCAGCGGGTTGACCGGCTGGAACCCGGCATATCGCTCCGCCAGTTGCTCCACGCCGGCCGCATCCACTGTCTCCGCGGCATCCGCGTCCTGACAGAGTATCGCAATTCGCTCCAACGCCGCCGGCGTGGCCTCGAAGGTGATCCGCGCCGCGAGCTGACACAACTGCCGGCGTCGCCCGTCCACCCACCAGCGCCGTGCCATCTCCGGCCAACCGCCCGCCGTGTCGCCCGGCGGAGTCGGCAGCGCTGCGGCGTCCAGCCACTCGATCGCCTGTCCGCGCGTCAGCCGCCGGGCCTCCTCGCAATCACCATCCAGAACGATGATCCGTGCTGGCCGTGCGGGTGAGTACTTCAACCCCGTACAGATGCTCAACCCCACCCGCAGCGACAGCGGCGTCGCCGCCAGGGCCGCGTCCAGCGCGGCGAACGGCGAATTCAAACCGGTCACGATGACGGACCGCCCAGCCAGCACCGCCTCCAGGATCGCAAAGATCGCCTCGCGGTTGCAGCCGATGCCCAGCGCCGATAACCACGCCGAGGTCGTAGAAGCGGGATCTGGCAAATGGAGGTATCCCGCGTTCGATTCCGTGCCATCCGCTGGTGCCGCATCCTGGGCCTCGAGCATCGCCGCGTACACGCGCACCGGGTGAAACTCGAAACGTTCGTAACTGGCCGTATCCAGCACCGCCACCTGCGTGTGCACGCGATAGCCGCCCCGGCCGGTGTGTTCCAGCTCCGCGTGGCGCGACCAGGCAACGGCATGTCGGCCGCTGCGAAAGGTCCACGAACACAACGCCTCGGCCGAAGCCCCGTCGTCGGTCAGGCTCTCGTGCGACGGGCAGCGCTGGACGATCTCCTGCCGTTCTTCCGGCCTCAGCCCGTGGCTGGCCGAGACGATCCGGTAGCCGCTCGCCCCCGCCGAAGGCAGCGACGTGAACACCGCCTGTTCGACGGCGATGAACCCGCCCGGAGCGGCGTCCCCGGGGCAGGCCGGCGAAGAAGAACGCTCGCAGGTTTCGATGTCTACAGTTGACTGAGCACCCATTCGAATGGCTCCAGGACCCCGCGGAGGGCCGTATGCAGTGGAACGGGTATGACATATTCGAGGTCGGGGCTGGTCGCGTAGGCCAGCGACCCCACCACGCTGCACGCAAAGAACTCCACATTGTCGAACCGGCTCTGACACAGGTTCCACAGCCGGTTCATGTTGGCGCTGACGAACTCGCGCGGGTTATCGAAGCATTCCGGACAGTAGTCCGACTTGCACAGCACCACCGCCGTCGGCGTGCTCACGCGGGCGTCACGTCCCGGCCCGTGCAACGCGTCGATGTAGCTGAGCATCTTCAACCCGAAGAAGTCCGGATCGGCCGCGCAGTTCGCCGCGCGCCCGGCGTCCACCAGCAGCAGCAGTCCCGCCGACTGGCTCAGCAGCCCCCGAATGACCCGGAAGGTCTCTGGGGACGCAACCTCGGCGGCCAGCGACTCGCCCGCCATGTCCGGCATCACCAGGTCCGCCCATTTGTTGGAGATCTCCGGCTGGCGCACCTGGTAATAAGCCCAGTACCACCGGTTGGCTTCCATGGGCGTCTTGGGCGGAAAGCTTCGCCGGGCCATGTGCGCGATCACGCTCTGTTGAAGGTCGATGGAGTATGCTCCCTTGGGGATGGCCTCGAACTCCCCGGCGCGCTGCGAGAGCATATCCAGCAAGAAGCCCAGATATACGGTCTTGCCCACGTTGCTCTCGCCGATCACACTGACGATCTGCGGTTCGCGATCCTGGGCCAGCGAGTCATGCACCAACGCCATGGGCGCGGAACACTCCGAGCACAAGACAGCGCCGGCCAGATTGGTGGTGTTGCAGATCAGGCAGTTCGTGCCCTTCCCAGTCGCCGGATATGCGGTAGCGGTGCCTGCCATTCAGTGTCTCCTCTCAGCGGAAAGATGGAGAGCAGCCGCGATACAGGGAAGGAGGGAGTCGTCCGGCACGTTCCGCTCCGCCATGGCTCCGCCTCTCCATCTCGCCTTCTCTCCAGGTAAAACAACCTCACGCACGCGCTGCGCCCAGATCCAGCGCGCAGCGGAAACCGGTGTTATGCGTTCGGGCCAGGCACGTGGCCCCGGTGCGGAAGCAGCTCGTGGCCTGGGCCGGAAAGTACGTGTCAAACGCGCCGCCGCGGATGCTCTTCATGATCGTGTCGCCGATCAGGCTGTGGCCCTCATCGTCGGTCATCTCGAAGTCCGACGAGGTCCATTCCCAGACATTGCCCACGAGCTGAAGCACGCCGTTGGGCGCCGCCCCCGATTCGTATGCCGTTACCGGCACCGTGCCGCCCACGCCGGAGGCCCAGATGTTGCACCGGCGGATATCCAGGGCATCGCCCCAGGGATATCGACGCAGCACGTCCGCCGAACTGCGAATCCGCCAGCTCGCCGCCATCTGCCACTCGGCCTCGGTGGGTAGCCGGTAACCTGCCCAGCGGGCATACGCGGCGGCCTCGAAATAGCAGATGCCCACCACCGGATGATCGGCCAGCAGCTTGTTGTGCCGGCCGTTGCGCCAGTAGCGAGGCCCTGCCTGGTGCGTCTGGTCGTGGAAGTCGATGATGTGAGGCCAGATGTCCCGTGGCCAGTATTCGAGGTCTTCGTAGCCGCCGTCGTCCACGAAGCATTGATAGGCCGCATTGGTGACCGCATGACGCTGAATCAGGAAGGCCTCGACTTCCACCTCCGTCTCCGGCGCGCCTGGCAGGGCACCGGCGGTCTGGGCCAGCGCCGCCACGCCTTCCGGCACGAGCGCGAAGCGCTCATCCAGCGCCCGCACCGCCGCATCGATCGACGCGCGCCATTCCGGGTACTCGCGGTACTGTTCCCGGCGGGCCACGATGGTCCCGAAACGTTCGAGCTGAAGCATCCGGCGCAGCGGGTCGGCGCTTAACTCCAGAGGCTCGGCCGGCTCAAACGCCGGGGCGGCCGGCCTTTTCGGCTCCGGCCGGGGCTTGGGCTTCTCCGTGTGACGTTTGGCAAAAAGTGTCAAGGCCATACTGATTCCCTCAAATCCTGTGTGCCACCGCCTGGCAAGCCGCGACGCGCTGAGCGGCAGCGGCGCGCTTCCTCCTGGTTCGCGAACCCCCTCCGGGATTACCCGCCGACAACCCGGCGCTTGGCGTCACGACAGAGTTTCTGGAACCGCTCCATCGACTCGCGGGCCTGCTGCTCCACCTTGGGCAGTCCGGCATCGGCCGGAGCACCGGCGGCCAGGGCCTGTTCCGACACGCCGTACTTGGGCAGCAGGTCGACCTTTTGCTCGACCGTCTTGGCCAACTCGCGGTCCAGGTGGGCCTGGAGTGCGGCCAGGCTGTCTCGAACCGAATTCACCTCGCGCAACCGGCTCTCCCATTCCTGCCGTGTGGCGGCGAGTTGGGCCTGCTGCGCGTCCAGCTCCTGGCGCCGCGCTTCCAACGTGGCCGCAAGCTGGTCCAGCTCGGCCATGCGCCGCTGGCATTCCTCGTTTTGGCGCGTGACGGACACGTGCTGGTCGTTGAAGGCCTCCTGCTGTTGCTGAAGCTGCTCGGCTTTGAGTTTGAGCTCGGCTTCCATGGCCGCCTGGTTGCGACCCTGCTCTTCCAGCCGGGCGCGGTCCTGCTCCAGGGCTGCAAGCTGCGCCTGGATCGCTTCCTGCTCCTGGGCGAGCTGTGCTTCCCGCTGGGCCAGCGCGGCCTCGCGTTCATCCAGGTTCTTCTGCTGTTCTTCGAGCCGGCAGCACAACTCGGTCTCGCATTGCGAGAGTTGACCGCGCTCTTCGGCCAGTTGGCGATACTGCGCGTCCAGCGCATCCCGGCAGGCCTCCAGCGCGGCGGCCCGTGCTTCCAGCAGCTCACGAACCTGCTGCATGGCGCTGATTACTTCGCGGCCCATGGTCTCCACCTGGCTCACCGCATCGGACGTTGCCGCCGGTTCGGCCGGACTCGCCGGGCCCGGATCGCTCTCCGTCACGACGACCTGCTCGGCCTGCTCCTCGACCTTATGTGATGCCGCTTCCTTCCTTCGAAACATGCTCATGTTCTTCCCCTCGACCACCAGGACCTCCTGCGCCCTTCGGCGGGATCCTGGTCAGAACGGGTATGGGTGTATTCGGCAAGTAATTCACGAACGCTCTTCTTCTCGATCGACAGACGTCGCATGACGCGGATGGCTTTGGCTGTCTCCGGGTCCAGTGAAGCCAGGAGGGCTTCGTCCTCCTCGTCAGATGCGCTCCGTGACGGCCGGGGCTCGTGCTGGACCGGTTCGTTGCCCGGCGCCGCGTGCTCGGCAGAATGGGAACCGCAAGCCGCCTCCTGCGGGGCGGTAATCCCTGCCTCCGTTGGTGGCGGGGCGGTAATCTCTGTTTCCGCCGGTGGTGGCGCGGCCTGCTCAGTGGTGATCACCGGCTCGTCAGCGGCCACCGGCTCGTCGGCGACCGCCGCCTCGTCGGCGACCATCGCTTCGTCAGTTATGACCGTCTCGTCGGCAGTGACCGCCTCATCGACAGTGACGGCCTCGTCGGCGGTGACTGCCTCATCGGCGACAACCGGCTCGGCGGAGAGGTGGGGTTCGTCCGTGACGATGGATTCCGCGGCGACGGCCGGCTCCGCGGGAGCCTGGGCTGCCGGGTGGTGTTCCGCCAGCGCGGCCTGGACTTCGGCCATCGCGCTGGCCCATGCCGACAGCTTGGCTTCCACCTCAGCCAGGGCCTGGCGGATGTCCTCCATCGATGCCGGAAGCTCGGGAAGATCGACCGTCGTGTCGCACATCCTTTCAACGCTGCTCCACATGGCCGCCCGCGGACAAGCACCCTTCCCCGTGGGTGAATCTCTTGCCCCCTGTACCCATCGGGCAGATATCCGGTCGAAGACCGGGTACCCGGCCTTTGCTGTGTACCGGGCGGGGCCGTGTCGGCCGTTCGCGCGTGCCGGCCGGGTTTTAGTACCGGCCATGTCCGGGCGAAGGCACGAAACGGGTTTACCGGACGCGGCGCCCATCCACCCGGCGTAGTGGTTGGATTCGTCCGAGTCGGGCAGCCTGGGTAAAGATACGATTTGTTTGGACCGGATGGACGCAAGAAAATGTTAAAATGGGAAGTCCCATAAGCCCCATCTCGCAGGTGCGTTCTGGCCAGCGGCGGTTTTCATATCGTATGACTAAAGCCAAGAGGCCGGTGCTGAACGCCGGTCCGGGAATCGGAAGCAACCTACTAAAAAAGGGGCAGAACCCATGAATCAGTGGCAACAGAGTTTCGCCAAGCGCGTCGATGTTCTGCGCGAGTCGGCGATCAAAAAGTTCGAGACCTTCGCCGACGAGGTGCTCGACCGGACGTATGAGGAGTACGCGGCCTTCACCGCGCAGCATGACTTCCGCAACATCGCTCCGCCGCATCAGCGCGGCACGCGTTTCTATAAGTTCGCACTCAGCGAAGACGCTTACGTGCTGCTCTATTTCCGCGCTCGCGGCATCGACGCGGTCGAGTCCGAATACGAGTGCAGCGTGCCTGGCCATGGTTGCACGGAAGGGGAGAAGGTGACCGTGGTTCTCGCGGAAGCCAACCCCGCATGGGTGGAACGCCGCTTCCAGACCGCCTTGGACGACCTGATCAACCACGTTTCGCAGGCCTGCCCGGCGGAGAAAGAGGCCGAATTAGCGGGCGTGTAAGCGTCCGTTTCGGGAGCGGGCACGGAAATCAGCCTTGGTGGGCCGTTCATGCCCTGTCGGCGACGACAGGCGGCTCCGCACCGCGCAGTGGTGGGGCGCGCACTCCCCCGGGAAGGCGCGAGCATCCCTACGCGGCGATCAAGGACTATCCGTCCGTCTTGCCGGCCGCCACCTGCAGGTGTGGGCACCGGGCCAGGTTGGCGGGGTCGCGGTGCAGTGTCTTCTCGATCTCGGCCCAACGGCGGCGGTCGCCCGGGTCTTCGAGCAGGGCGCGATGCTGGCGCATGGGCAGGACGGTCTTGCCGATAAGGTCCAAAACCTCAAAGCCGGCCGCGGCGAGCATCTTGCGCAGTCCATCCGGCGCGAAGGTATGAATCTCGAAGCGCTCGGAGACGTCGCGCGTGAGCCAGTGGGTCTTCCCCGTCCGCAGGAACCGTTCCAGGGCCGCGGGATCGCCCTGTTGCACGTAGTAGTCGAGGCAGGCCACGCGGTTGTCGAACGTGGCCACCAGCACCCCGCCGGGGGCGAGCACGCGGGCGATCTCGCGCAGGGCCCGGGCCGGGTCGCTGCTCAGGCCGATCGGCTCGCCCATGGCGACGGCCAGGCTGAAATGTCCCTCCGGCAAGGCGCCGAGGTCAACCAGATCGGCTTGGATGAAGGTGGCCCGCGAGGCGTCGCCGGTCTCCTCAACCAGCCGGCGGGCCTCGTCCACCATTTTGGCCGACAGGTCCACGAAGGTTACCGGGTAGCCGCTCTTGAGCAAACGCCGGCCCCACTTGCCGGAGCCGCAACCCAGGTCGGCCACCGGCGCGCGCAGGTTCTGAGGCAGGAACCGCCTGAGATGATCGAAGGTGATCGCGTCGTGCCACTGCCAGTAGGCATCATCGTAGATGGACTCATACCGGCCGGCGACGCGATCATGATAGCGCTGGTTGGCATTACGACGGTGCCGTGGCATGATGCGCTCCGCAAAGCAAGCAGCGAGTCGTTCCTTGCACAGCGACAAGTGAGAAGTCCCAGATAACCTTTCTCACTTCTCACCTCTCACTTCTCACTTCTCAGTTCTCACGTCTTTCCCGTTCCAGTCACAGGCCTGCAGTTGAGACAACAGCTCATATTGCGTGAGGTCAAACTGCAGCGGCGTGATCGCGATGTAACCTTCGTTGAGGGCGTCGAGGTCGCTCTCGCACGGATCGGCGTGCTTGAAGCGGCCTTCGGCCAGCCAGTAGTAGTCCCGGCCGTCCGGTCCGGCGAAGCGCACAAAGTCATCCTCCATCACCCGGGTGGCCTGGGGCACCACCCGCACCCCCCTGGGCAGGCCGGGGGCCAGGTCGGGCAGGTTGATGTTGATGAGGCTGCCGGCGGCCAGACCGCGGTCCAGCAACTGCCGGATGATCGGCAGGGTGATGCGGGCGGCCCGGCGGAAGTCCCGCTCTTCGCCGCGTTCCATGGACACGGCAATGGCCGGATAGCCCAGCAGAGCGCCTTCCGCGGCCGCGGCCACCGTCCCGGAGTACAGCACGTTGGTGGCCACGTTGGCCCCGTCGTTGATCCCGCTCACCACCAGGTCGGGCGGTGCTTCCAGCAGATGGTTAATGGCCAGCTTGACGCAATCGGCCGGCCGGCCTTCGACGGCGTGGCCGAAAAAGCTGTCCTGAACATGTACCCGCCGGACGGCCAGCGGGCCGGTAACGGTAATCCCATGGCCGGCAGCCGACTGCACCGACGCCGGGGCCACCACCGAGACCTCGCCCAATTCCAACAAAACCTCGCGCAGAGCGGCCAGCCCGGGCGCGAGAATGCCATCATCATTGCTCAGCAGAATACGCATGAAGAGGGATTCTATGCCCTTCATCCGCCGACCGCAAAGCAGGGTCCAGGGACGGGGAAAACATGGCCCAGGGATGGAAAACGGACGCCATCGCGGACAGGCTGGAGAATCAACAGAGCTGCACGACCGTGTGGTGCTCGGGCACTGTGTCAGTCGTTGCCGCCCATGCCAGCCATTGCCTCAACCCAGTAGCGGCCGGGCTCCGTACCGGCCGTTCTCCATACTCCTGCAGCGGAGGGATCGGGTCTCCGGCGAAAGCTCGACGCTGGCCACTCCTCGGATTGAAACGCGCCCTCGTTCGAATTCATGAAGGCGGGCAAGATGCCCGCCCCCCTGTACCGACGAGAGGCCGGGGCCATACAGCAAATGCCGACATTCGGCATCCTGGTACGAATGCCTCTCTCGACTCTCTCGGCCTGGTTTCAGTCCATGCTCTCTGACATTGGTTCGGCCATTGACTCCAAGAGTGTTGAGTCCGCTGCTGCTGCCGGAGGAGGCATGGAAGACGTCTATCAGTCTGTGGCTTATGACATCCCCAGGAGTTCCAATAGTCGATTGATGCGCTCAAAGGCGTCCCGTTGCCGGATGGCCCGTGCTTCCGGGTCCGTAAGCTCGTCGAAATCGGCCACCCACTTCGGTCCCGCATGGTCCGGCGATGCGAACGTCTCCCGGATGTTTTCGAGGCCCTCTTTCATCAGGGCGTTTCCCATGTGGGCACGGAACTCAGTCGCCAATGCCTCCAGTCCACCCGGAGAGTACGTCAGGCAGAAGTGAATATCCCAGGCGTCCTTTTCCTTGACCCGGCTGGCCAGGGCCATGCCTTTCATAACAATGAACGGCACGATGCCGGCCACGCACACTGTGCCGGAATCATGGCCGCCGCCTGGAAGTGTGCCTTCCAGCCTCACCTCGGTGTTGATGTCGAAGGCCAGGTCACAGCCGCGGGTTTTTCTGACCATCACATCCTGAACGCGCTGGTGCCGATGAGACTTGGCCGTGCCGCCATATTCTCCCGAGGGCAGATCGACATGCACGGTGATCTCCCGCCCGTTTACGACGACCTTGCGCAGAAAAATGAATGGCTGCTTGCCCGGGACATATCCGTGCCTGGTCAGATGGTCATGGATGGTGCGATAGCCGGCCTCGGTCAACTTGCGGTGGTCCAGGGCCAGATCGACATCGTTGCTGCCGATGTGCTTTACTCCCGCGGCTGCCAGTATGAGTTCGGGCACCCAGCCGCCGACAATGACCAGGCTGTCCCGGTACTCGCCGAGAATCCGGATCAGTTCCAGCATCACCTGGCGTGCGGCTTGGACGGCGTCTTCGGTATACTCTTCGCGCGGGTTCACCATGTCGGCTTGATGACCTCATCCAGAATGGCCTCGGCCGCCTCCTCCCCGCGGCCATGGAAATTGAGCAGGTCAAGATAAGCCTGTATCGCAGACACGATCCGGATACCATCCACGCATTGGACTCCGAGGAACACACCCTCGTCATAGGGTTCGATCAGGCTGATATTGGCGCCGCTGGTGACGCGCTTCAGGCCCATCCGCCGGGCAACCTCGTCGATCCTGCCGCTCACGTAGGCAGTGGCCCGCTGGTATCGTACCATCGGCGCCAGCCTCGCACCCGCTGAAAAGCCCGTCAGCGCGTAATCGCAGCCTGCGTCTTCGCATACTTGCGCCAGCTTCGATTCCATCTGGGGGATGCTATCAAGCGAATAGAAGTCCTGAACGACGTTCCGGCTGTACTTGTAGTTTCTGGCCCAATCAGCCAGCAGATTGTCCGGCTGCGTAAGACGAAAGCCGTCCGCCTCGCGAATCAGCCATTCCCGATCCTCCAGCAGGCGCTTCACTTTGGAGGCCAACCCCAGGCTCACCTGGGCCTCTGCTGCAAGTGGTTCGATTTTCCGGGTCCGCCTCGGCTCGCTCAGCAGAACTCGTAAAATGCGCTCGGCCTTGGGTGAGTAGAGCGACCTCAACTCCCGTCGTTCAGCGGCCGGATTTGGCCAATCCGACCTGCGGATGTATACGTTGTCGAAGCAGAGCCGGCAGTTGCCGGCCAGATCCACATATCCGACCCCATCGTCCGTGGCAATCTTGCCGGCAGCTTCGGTGATATACGGTGCGCTGAAGACACAGTAAGTTTCCGGGAACCGGCTCTGGTACCGGAGCAACTGGTTGACCGCATCGCGAGCCACGCGCGGTTGGCCGGTACGCTTCACCACCACCAGCAGCAGACGCGTGTCGTTCCCCACCCGCAGGCGGAATACCAGGTCCACTTCCGGCGCCGCGGGAAGAGACTTCGCCGTGCTTTCCGCGACGGAACAGAACGGCACGTCCGAGAGATACTCGCGGAGCTTCTCAGCGATCTTGCAGGTGATGTCCCGTTGAGTCGTTTTCATCATTAATGCCAATTTCACCATTTGTTGAAATGGATCATAATGATGAAATCTGGCGCTTTCAAGGTCGATTTCACAAAAAAACGCCATTTCACCGCATGGTGAAAAAGCGTCATGGAACGTAAGTGCCGCTTCCGATGCCCTTTATGTCTGCTGTTATGTGGGCTGTTGTCGGGAGAATTCCCGGGAGGCCATACGAATGCCCTGGTGAAACGCCCAAAACCTGCTGCAATAACACGATCAGCAGTTATACTGATTGCACCAGTCCGTGATCCAGGCGCTGTTTGGTGGCCCTCAAGGGTCGCAAGATGCGCTCCTCTCAATGCGGTAGATCACAGGCCCATCAAACCGCCATAATGCATTGGACCCAGTCGAAATCGTTTCCAACAGCGTGCCGTTGCCGGTTCCACAGTTCCGCGATGACCGTCGAGAGAATGGCCGGTACGGAGCCCGGTCTCTACAGGACCGTGGAAGTCTTAAACCGCGAACGGCGCCCGTAATGGCCCGCTGTCTGTGGACCCTTCCTGGAGAACTACAATGGCAACATTCAATTCTCCTCTGTCTGGTGCGGTGAGCCAGGCGTTTGGCTGGTGGCTCGACGAGCCGCTTCTGCAGAACGGCTTCATCAACATCAACGCGATGGTCTCCTCAGATACCGAGTTAGAACGCAAAATCATCACTGAAGTGGCTGGATATGGCCAGCAGCTCGGTCGCATCGTCGAGGCCCTGACCGTGGTGATCCGCCGCCTGAACAAGGAGCAGGAGAGGGAAGGAGACGCGGAGGCGATCAGGGCTTTTGTCAAAATGGCTCAAGCGATCCAGGACCAGAAGCGGATCGATGGAGTTACTGCTGAGGAAATGCTCAACAGAGCCATTGAGGAAGTGGAAGCCAAACCTGAATCGGAATCCGGTCAACGGATGATCCGCAAGATGCAGGCCCTGCTGTCAAAGCTCGAGTCCCAAACCCATCGCGTGCCAACCAGCACCGGCGGGAAAGGTCTCCTGACAACCGACAAAAGAACCACCGCCCCAACAACTGACTGGTGAGGGCGACCAAATCGGAAGCCCGAACACTGACAACTGACACCCTGCCCGAGCCGCTTCGGTTGCGGCCATGACCTGCCAACAGGTCATCCGTTAACCCCTTGCGTTAGCCTACAATCTGATGAGGGCCGAATACGCCAATCACCGGCCGGGAGGGCCACATGCCACACCTTCGCGACGGTCGTCAGCACACAGTCGGCTCGTTCCTGTTCGACTACCTCTACAGCAAGGGCGTCCGCCACGCCTTCGGCATCCCCGGGGACTTCGCCTTGCCCACCTTCCGCCGGCTGGAGCAATCCAAAATCCAGCTCATCACCATGACCCACGAGCCCATGGTCGGCTTCGCGGCCGACGGCTACGCCCGTACCCACGGCCTGGGGCTGGCCTGCGTCACCTACTGCGTGGGGGGGGCTGAACATGCTGAATTCGGTAGCTTGTGCGTACGCCGAAAAGAGCCCCGTGATCGTGGTGGCCGGCGGGCCTTCCGCAGTTGACCGGCAAGCCGACCCCATGCTGCACCACAAGGTCAAGACGTTCGACTCCCAGCGGCGGATCTATGAAGAGGTGACCTGCGCGAACGCGGTCCTGCTTGATCCGGACACCGCCGCGGCCGAAATCGTCCGCGTGGTCGAGGCCGTCATTGCCAACAGCCGCCCCGGCTACATCGAGATCCCTTACGACATGGTGGAGGTGCCCATCCAGCCCGGCCGGATTCGCAAAACGCCGCCGCTGCCCACGGACGCCGAGAGCCTGGCCGAATGCCTGCGCGAGAGCGTGGATTTTATCAACCGGTCCAGGCGGCCGGTGCTGCTGGCCGGCATCGAATTGCACCGTCACAAGCTGACGCGCCTGGCCCTGGATATCGCCGAAAAATTCAACATTCCGATGGCTGCCAGCCTGTTGAGCAAGAGCGTCATCGGTGAAACCCATCCGCTCTACATCGGCGTCTACGGCGGGGCGCTCTCCGATCCGGCCTGCCGGAAGTACGTCGATTCCAGCGACTGCGTCATCATGCTGGGGACCCTCATCACCGACATGTTCCTGGGCATCAACACCTCGCGCGTGACCCGGCAGCGCTCCATCCTGGCCACCACTGAGAAGGTCCGCGTGGGCCTGCACCATTACGACGGCGTCCGCTTTCCCGACTATCTACGCGGGCTGCGCGACAGCCGGATCCGCCGCCGGCCGGCGTTCGAGAATCCCAACCCGGCCGTCGAGCCCAAGCCCCTTAAGCCCGGCGAGTTGCACGACCGCCTGGAAGCCGAAGACGTCTTCCGCATCATCGCCTTGCATCTCGACGAGAACAGCGTGATCGTGGCCGACACCGGCGACGCCATCTTCGGCGCCATCGGCGTGCGGACCGCCAAGCGCAAGGAGTTCATCGCCGACGCCTATTACCTTACCATGGGCTTCAGCGTGCCCGCCGCCATCGGCGTCATGGCCGCCGATCCGAAGAAACGGGTCTTTGTCATCGTCGGCGACGGGGCTTTCCAGATGACCGGCATCGAACTGTCCACCGCCGCGAAGTACGGCATGGCTCCCATCGTCATCATTCTGAACAACGACGGCTACGGCACGCAGCGGATCATCATCGATGGCAAGTTCAACGATCTTCACCCATGGGACTACACCAAGCTGTGCGAGGTGATCCGTGCCGGGCAGTCGTCCGTCGTCCAGACCAAGGGGCAGCTCGATGGGGCACTCCGAAACGCAAAGAGTTCCGATCAACTATACATCATTGAGGCGAAGATCCCCAGAGAATCCTGCAGCACGGTCCTCAAGCGACTGGGGCAGGAGCTCGCCGCACTGCGGAAGATTCGCCCGCGAACGGAGCCGGGCATCGAATCGGCCCCAGGCCGGCGGAAAGAACCGGCTTCCCGGCCGCGACCCGGCACCTCGGCGCAGGTGTAATGTCTCTTCCCGGCACCATGCTCAGCGTTGCCTGTAACCTCCGGCCAAGCCCCGGGCGGCGAGTCTCGGAAGACGGATTGTGTCCGCCATAGACGCACGGGGATGTGAGGCGGAAAGGCGCAGGAATTCCCCGCCAGGTGGCGGCATATTTGCCGTCAACAAAGCAAGCGGAAACACTGTCAACAGGGCGGATATTCATGGTATAATTAATCGGGTCAGAGCTGGCGGAGAACCATTAACCTTTCTCCCTACCCGTTTCCAGCCGCCATGCCGTGCGCCGGAAGGAACTGTCATGGTCGATAATTGCCTCCATGAACACGGGCTCCTGCGTTTGCCTGGCTCTGGCGGTCGTCCGATCTGTCGGGGGTTTACCCTTATCGAAGTGCTGGTGGTGGTCGCGATCATCGCGCTGTTGGTAGCTATCCTGCTGCCCTCGCTGGCCAATGCCCGCGAAAGTGCCCGGGCTGCGATGTGCGGCAGCAACATGAGCCAGATCATCCGGGCCACGCTGACGGACATGGCCGAGAAGCAGGCGCGCAAGGAGCGCGTCAGCACCAACTACGGCTGGGCGACGTCCGCCCTGAAGGTCATGAGCGGCGAAACCGGGGTCTACACCTGTCCCAACGACAGCGACCCCAGGCCCATCCCGGCGCTGTTTGTACGAATCACGGAGACCGATGGTGCTACTCACCGGGGGACCACTTCCAGTGATGGCATCTACAACCGCATCAAACGGCTGCCCGGCAACGTATGGCGTGTCGATGTTCAGGACACCATTGACGGGACCGGGTTCGGGCTGGATGCCAAGAACCCTGGGGACGTTGACATACAGTTCGAGTACACGGTGACCCGTGGCACAAAATCGGCACCCGTGACCCTGCAGGCGATCGATTCGCAGCTCAGGTTCGCCGTGCTGGACTATCGTGGCCGGACCCTCTGGGATCCCGCCAATGCCCATCATGGCAAGCAGGCCAATATGCCCATCATGTGGATGAGCTACGGGGCCAACTCGCTGGCCGGCCTGAGGAACGTCAAGGGCAATCCTATCTTCATCGCCGAGGCCGCCAAGCTGGGCATCTTTCCCCGGCAGTTGGGCGCACCGCCGAATCATGATTATCCGGCGGATCATCTGGCCGCCGGCGGAGGCTATCGATCGCCGCTGCGTTTCCGTCACGGCGGACGGAACAACGACCCCAGGCTGTCCGGGGCCGACTTTACCGCCGATAACAGTTATGTGTACGGGACCTCCACGCCCGATCCGAACTACCAGCCCCGGGATCGAATGAACTGCGGCTTCCTGGATGGGCATGTCGAGCGTATCGGCCACGTTAAGCTCCTGAATCCCTCCAGCGCGCTCTGGAACGGCATCTTGAGGTCCGGCGCGGTGAGTTTCGACTGAGAGGCGGCCGGGGCGGCCGTCGGGAACGTCGTGGGCCGAATAAATTCCGGTTTTTTTCCCTTGACAAACCGGGAATCTGAAGTAGACTGCTTTCAGCATCGCCATAAGTGGCGCAGGCAGGGCGTAACCGCCCCGCGCAAGGCAGTGAAATGTGGTGGGTCGATGAGAGAGAGGATCTTTCGTCGGCCCATTTTCTGTTTTTGGAGACCGCTGGCCGGTTCAGGGCTGTTCGGGCGCCGATGGACCGACCGGTACAGGGAAGGAGTCAAATCAGCCATCGGGGCTCTTGGTATGCCCCTCACGAATCTCGGTGTTCTCCGCGTGGTTCCTCCCAGCACTCGCCAGGAGTGGAAAGGCACTGGTGGTGGAAAAGCCGGAGGGATGGGAAAAGCACCTGGTATCAGGGTGACCTGGCCGGGGAAAAGCATGGGTGCATGAGGAACGCCAGTGAAAGTCTTCCTCTCTCAAGGCAGAAGCTAGGGTAAACGCCAGGAGAGGAAAGCGCGGGAACAGCAATACCGGCCCGGGTTCGCGCCCGGGTCGGTATTTTTTGGGGACGAGGGATGAGGGATGAGGGATGAGGGGCGAGGGGCGAGGGGCGAGGGGCGAGGGGCGAGGGACGGCTTTCTGCCTTTCACGCTTTCTCACCTTCTCACTTTCTCACCTTCCCACACTTCCCCCTTTTCGCCCAGTCACTTACGATGTGCCCATGCTCTGCTGCGAACCCATCACGTTGCGTTACTCGGATGGCTACGAAGGCTTTGCCCGCCTCTGGTGCCCCGTGAAACCTCGTGGGGCGGTCCTCTACCTGCACGGCATTCAGTCGCACGGCGGCTGGTTCGAGAGATCCGCCGCTTACCTCGCCGAAGCGGGTTTCGTCGTACTGCTGCCGGACCGCCGGGGAAGTGGGCGAAACCAGCGGGATCGTGGCCATGTTTCCGGCCCACGCCGGTGGCTGCTGGACGGCGTCGAATGCCTCAACGAACTCCATGTGCGCACCGGCTTTACGCGCTTCCACATTGTCGGCGTGAGCTGGGGCGGCAAGCTGGCTCTGGCCCTGCACCGCTATGCTCCGGGCCGTATCGCCGGCCTGTCGCTGATTGCCCCCGGCCTGTTCCCCAGGGTCGATCTGCCGTTCAGGGAGAAAATGCGCGTGGCCTGGTCCATGATCGCGGCCCGGCGAACGCTTTTCGAAATCCCCCTCAACGAGCCCGAGCTGTTCACTGATACGCCGGCCTGGCGGTTATTCATCCAGGGCGACCCGCTCCGGCTTCGGCAGGTCACGGCGGCTTTTCTCGTCTCGTCACGGCGGTTGGATCGGTATGTGCTGGGTCTGGCCCGCGGCCATTCGGGATGTCCGCTGCACCTGTTTCTGGCCGGCCGTGATCAGATCATTGACAACGCCGCCACGAAAGCTTTCGTTCGCGGGTTGAACTGGCCCCTGGCCCAGATCACCGAGTACGAGTCTGCCTGCCACACTCTGGAGTTTGAGCCTGATCCCGGCGCCTTTTTCGACGCCCTGGCTGCTTCTGCCGGCGGAATCGCGTCGCCAATCTCGCCGGCCCGGCCCTGCTGAAAACCCGTGCCGGAAGATTGTGCGGATGTCGGCTACGGCAGCAAGAGCCATGCAGAATATGGGAGTCGTTCCCGCATGGCTCAAGAGCCGTGGCACGAAGGGCCGTGGCACGCCAATCGTGGCCTGGGTGTCTCCCATTCAATCACCGGCTCGGCCAGCTACTCGTGATCAGGCGAGGCGCTCCGCCAGGATGGCGGTGGGGCGGTTTTCGAGGCGGGTCAGGAACAGTACCCCCGGACGGCTGCCGCCCGGTCGGACCTGCTTCAGGATGGCCTCCGGCGAGGCGGCGAAGGCCCGCGTCTTAACCTCCAGCGGCCCGATGTCGTAATGAGCCAGCCATACCCGGGCGGCTTTGGCCGACCACGGGCGGACGTCCAGCACCCGGAATGTCCGCATCAGCGGATCGGTGATGGCTTGATCGCCCACCAGCCAGGCCACATGGCTGTCTACGGGGGCCAGACCGTGTTTCCAGGCCAGCACGCCGACCAGGTCGGCGCGAATGACCGCCGGGTCCGGCTCGTAGAGGAAGCACTCCGGCTCCGGCGGGCGCGCGAGCGGCCAGTCCAGCAACTCGCCGGGCAAGGCAGTCAGCGATTTTCCCGCGGGCAGCACCGTGGCCCGGCGCGAGGCTTGGGCCCATTCCCCTGTCCATGCTACCGCCTGCTTGCATTCCCCATGATGGCTGATCAACTCGATCTCGGCAGGGAAGGGGAGCTCTTTGAAGTTGGCCCCCGGCGAGAGCTTGATAGCCACCTGCCCGTAGCGTGCGACGATGCGCTCCAGCGTCCGCAGGCCCGGAGAGCCGGCTTCGATATCGTGGCTGCGCCGGCCGGCAGGGCGGCGGTCGGGGTCGATGTGGGCGGCGTCGGCTTCGGGCCAGTCAAAACTCACGTCGCCGGTTCGGGCCGTGATCTCCCGGCCATAGACGGCCGCGTTGTGACGGGCCATCTCAGCGAGAACCGCCGACCAGTCCACGGCCACCAGCTCCCGTCCGGCGGCCAGCGCCAGGGCATCGCCGCCGATCCCACAGCACAAGTCCGCGACGCGCCGGGCGCCGGCGAACCGGCGGGCCTTGTGGGTGGCGATGGCCTCATCGGTGCATTGCTCCAGGCCTACGCGGTCGAAGAGCATTTGGGCGGCCCGGGAGAACTTGGCGGCGCCCGCCCGTCGGAGCAGCACCTGGGTCCAGGCGGCCGAGACCTGGCGCGGGGTGAGCCGCTGACGCCAGCGTTCGATGGCGGCCGGCGTGTCCGCAGGCTCGGCCTCGGCCATGGTCTGGCAGGCGGCCTGGCCGGCAGGCGACTCCAGCCAGGCGAGATCCTCCAGCGTGGGCAGGCGATCCTCGCGAATCCATTGCGGTCGGGATGGTGTCCGTCGTTTCATACGTGCTCATTGTATCGCCGCGGCGACGACTTATAATGCGGTCGCGGCAGGCCCGCGCCTGCGCAGCGCGAGCCTTCACGATGCTGAAAAACTGGTTGAGTCATTTCGGCTTCCGGCGGCGTTACCTGCTCGGTTACATGTTGATGCTCACCGGCGGGGCGGTCGTGCTCGTCTGGCTGCACCCGGTCGGGTGGCCGGGGATCGTCGGCATGTGGGGGGTGAGCATCGCCACCGGCACGATCATGGTTCGGCTGGGCGGTAATTCCTTCCGGCGCGGCATTCGCCGCCTCCGCGAGGCTGCGGACGCCATCGGCCGCGGCGAGTTGCAGCATCGCATCGACCTGCGCGGCCATGATGATTTCGCCAAGCTGGCCGGCTCGCTGGACCGCATGGCCGCGTGCCTGGAAGCCCATATTCACGAACGCGAGGCCCTCCAAAAAGATCTGAATCGTGTCGAGAAGCTGGCTCTCATCGGGGAGCTGGCCGCCACGGTGGCCCACGAGGTCAACAACCCGCTGGATGGCCTGCAGGGCGCGTTGCAGATTATCCGCCGGGCGCATCCCGGCGACGACCAGATCGGCCGGCTGCTGGACCTGATGGAAGGCGGTCTGCATCGCATCGAGCTGATGGTTCAGCGGCTGCTCGGGCTGGCCCGACCCTCGCCGCTGGAACTCGCGCCGGTGGACCTGGAGGAGGTGCTTGGCGATGCGATGCTGTTCGCCGGCCCACGGTTCAGCCGCGCGCACATCAAGCTGGAGCACGATTTTCCGGACGAGCCGCTGGTCGTCCGTGCCGATGCCATGCAACTCGCCCAGGTGTTCATCAACCTGATGCTGAACGCCGCCGACGCCATGCCCGAAGGCGGGCGCTTGCGGCTCACGGGGCGCGGCGACGTTGGCCGGGTGGTGCTGGAGATCTCGGATACCGGGATGGGCATCAAGCCGGCGGATCTGCCGCACGTCTTTGAGCCGTTTTGGACGACCAAGCAACAGGGCACCGGGCTGGGCTTGGCGGTGGTGGCGCGGATCATCCAGGCCCACCAGGGACGGGTGGACGTGCGGAGCGAGGTAGGGAAGGGAACGACATTCCGGATCGAACTGCCCGCCGCCGACAACGAGGGCGCGTCAACCGGCTGACACAGTTTGCTCCCTGCTCGCAGTGGGACCGCTTGGCGGTCTCGTACGGTTTCCGTTGTAACTGGGGTGGGTTTCTGCCTGGTTGTTGGTTGCCCCGCTATCGATTGCTTGAACCTTACAGCGCAAAGTAGGCCATTTTCTGTAGCGGCCGGGCTCCGTACCGGCCGTTTTGCCCGTGAACGGCCGGCACCCAGCTTTCGCCGGGTGCCCGGCCCGGCCGCTACGACCTTGCGCTGCAGTGTTGAATCTTTGTGCCCCCACCTCTGAAGAGGCGGGGCACCCAACGCGAAGAGGCGGGGCACCCGCACCCAACGCGAGGAGGCGGGCACCCGTACCCAACACACAGCATTCATTTGGAATCCGCATCAGGCGCGCTTGAACTGCCGCTCCAGGTCGCGGATGGTCAGTCGCAACGACGTCGGCCGGCCGTGGGGGCAATTGCTGGAGCGCTCCACCCGGTGCCGTTCGCGCATCAGCGCCCGGATCTCCTCCTGCGAGAGCGGGTCGCCGGCTTTCACCGCCGCCTTGCAGGCCATCATGCTCAACAGGTCGTTGGTGAGCATCTCCGGCGAGGCGGGCGCCGAACGCACGGAGAGCCGATCGAGCATGTCGCGCAGGAACTCGTGGACCCGCCCCTCCTTGAGGAGTGAGGGCGCGGCGTGAATGGCGATGGTGCCCGGCCCGTAGGGGGTCAGCTCGAAACCCAGCCGCGCGAGCGTGTCCGCATACACCTCGATGACCCCGACCTGGTCGGGGGCGACATCCATCGTGTCCGGAATGAGCAGCCGTTGCGATTCGAGCGGCCCACGGGATATCTGGGCGCTGAGTTGCTCGAAAAGGATTCGCTCGTGCAGCGCGTGCTGATCCACGATGATGAGGCCGTCCGGCGTCTCGGCCACCAGGTAGGTGCGATGAACCTGGATGATCACGTCCGGCACGAACGACTCGCCCGCCGGATCGCCATCGCCGGCTCCCATCTGAGGAAGCAGCGTGGCCGGCATTCCCGGCGACGTATCGCGGGACACGTCCGGCTCGGCCAGCCGTGCCGCATACCCGATGCTCTCCGCGCTGCGGTCGGTGGTCGGCCTGCCCGTCCAGCCTTCGTCCGGGATTGGAGAAGGGGGAACGCCCGGGCCGACGACCGGCCGGGCGGTCTTGAAGAAATCGGCGATAGATTGGCGGATCTGGGCGCGGCGCTGCTCGGCCAGGGCCTCGTCGGTTTGTGCGCCGTCGCCTGCGGCATGGCCTGTGGCCGCGCCCGGTTCGATGCCCTCCGGCGGGCCGTCCGTATCGGAGATGTCCCGCGAGTAGGTCCGGCCGAAACTCGGGTCCGGCGTCAGCGCGGGCGTAAGATCGGCCCGCAGGAACCGGTCGCGCAGCGCCGAGAGTACCTGTGAATAGAGGAGATTGGAATCCCGCCAGCGCACCTCGATCTTCGTGGGATGCACGTTGACATCCACTTCGGAGGGATCAATTTCCAGAGCCAGGAAGATCACCGGATACCGACTGGCCTCCATGAGTCCGCGGTAGGCTTCGCGGATGGCGTGCGAGAGAAAACGGTCGCGGATGAACCGCCCGTTGAGGAACAGGTATTGCCACTTGGCCGTCGAGCGGTTGTCGGCCGGGCGCGACACCCACCCGTGAATGCTCAGACCGCGCTCCTGGCGGTGAATTTCCAGCAGCGAACCGGCCATCTCCGCCCCGTAGAAGTCGCCGATCCGTGGTCGCATGCCCTCCACCGGCGGGAGGTGATAGACGGTCCGGTTGTTGTGCGTCAGTTTGAACTCCACCCGCGGCTGAACGAGCGCGATGCGGGCGAGCTGTTCGGTGATATGCCCCATTTCCGTCTGGGCCGTGCGCAGGAACTTCTGGCGGGCGGGCACGTTGAAGAAGAGCTGACGGACCTCGACGGTAGTGCCCGGTGGGGCGGCGGCGGCCTTGATCGGCTCCACCTGGTCGCCGACCACACGGATTTCGTGCCCCTCGTCAGAGCCCCTTTGACGCGAGACGATGCGGAGCTGCGAGACGGATCCGACGCTGGGCAGGGCCTCGCCGCGAAAACCCAGGGTGCGGATGCCGAACAGGTCGTCCTCGCGGGCGATTTTGCTGGTCGCGTGCGGCTGGATGGCCAGGGCGAGGTCGTCGGCATCCATCCCGCAGCCGTCGTCCACCACGCGGATGAGCTTGCGCCCGCCATCCTCGACGTGGATCTCGACGCGCGTAGCCCCGGCGTCAAGACTGTTCTCGATCAACTCTTTGACCACGCTGGCGGGACGCTCGATGACCTCGCCGGCGGCGATCTTGTTGACGAGCAGGTCGGGGAGTAATTGGATTCGAGGCATAAAAGCCCGTCCGCACCGCTTGGAGGGTGTCAAAAAACTGTGTCTGTCCTGCCGGGAGCAAGTATAACGGTGCCCGCCGGCACCGGCAAAGGCTCAGGCGCCGCTGTTCATGAGTGGTGCCCCCTTGCGGGCAGAATCTGAAGAGACTTCCGCGGGATGTTTATAAGTGGCTGCGTTTAAGCCTCTTCTGTTTCGCTGGGCGGCCATACCCATCGGCCGCTCGGTCGGCTATAATATCTACCTGAAGAATCTCCCGGGCACTCCCCGCCAGGCACTACGGCGACGGTTGAGGTCGCTGATCCTCCTTGCGTTCATGGGAACCGTGGAAGAGGGCATCAGGCCAGCGGGGCCTGCCGGAGATCGTGTTGTTGTCAGGAAGTCCACAGGATTTCTCCAAGGGATCCATACCGTATATGAGTGAAAGTGTCATTGAAAGGCGGACCGTCGGGCACGGCTCGACCGGCGACGGCCGGCCGGGCGCGGTCAATGCCAATATCCGTAATGTGGCCATCATTGCCCACGTCGATCATGGCAAGACGACGCTGGTGGACCAGATGCTGCGCCAGTGCGGGCAGTTCCGGGACACCGAGCTCAAGGGTGAGCGCATCCTCGACTCCAACGATCTCGAACGCGAGCGAGGCATCACCATCCTGGCCAAGAACGTGGCCATTCGCTGCGGCAATACCAAGATCAACCTGATCGACACGCCCGGCCACGCCGATTTCGGCGGCGAGGTCGAGCGCGTCCTCAAGATGGCCGACGGCTGTCTGCTGCTGGTGGATGCTTTTGAGGGCCCCATGCCGCAGACGCGCTTCGTACTGCGCAAGGCCTTCGAATACGGGTTGCGGCCGGTGGTGGTCATCAACAAGATCGACCGGCACGACGCCCGCCCGGCCGAGGTGCTCGACGAGGTCATCGACCTGTTCATCGAATTGGGCGCGGAGGAAGAGGCCCTGGAGTTTCCCACGGTGTACGCCTCCGCCGCGGAGGGCTACGCCACCCTCGATCCGAAGGTGCGCACCAATAACGTCCACGTGCTCTTTGAGACTATTCTCAAGCACGTACCGCCGCCGCGGGCCGACGTGGAAGCCCCACTGCAGATGCTCATTACCACGCTGGATTACAATGACTACGTCGGCCGGATCGCCATCGGCCGGGTATTCAACGGCATGTTCAAGGCCGGCCAGCAGGTCACCGTGATTCGCCGGGACGGCACGCACTCGCAGGAGCAGGCCGCCGAGCTGTTCGTGTTCGACCGCCTGGGCCGCATCAAGACCGACCGGGTCACCGCCGGCGACATCTGCGCGGTCGTGGGCCTGGATTCCGCGGACATCGGCAACACCATCGCCGACCCGGACAACCCCATGCCCTTGCCCACCATCACCATCGACGAGCCCACGCTGCACATGACTTTCCGCGTGAACGACTCGCCGTTCGCCGGGCGGTCGGGCAAGTATCTCACCAGCCGTCATCTGCGCGACCGCCTGGAGCGCGAGTTGCAGAAGAACGTCGCCCTGCGCGTGGAGCCGGGGCTGACGCCCGAGGAATTCAACGTCTCCGGCCGGGGGCTGCTGCACCTGTCCGTGCTCGTGGAGAACATGCGTCGCGAGGGGTATGAGCTGGCGGTCGGCAAGCCCAAGGTCATCTACCACGAGGAAAACGGCCAGAAAACCGAGCCGATCGAGTTTTGCGTGATCGATGTGCCGGCCCAGCACGTGGGGGCGGTCATGGAACTGATGGGCGCCCGCCGGGGTATCTGCACGCGCATGGATACCAAGGGCGAGTACGCGCACATCGAGTTCACCGTGCCGGCCCGCGGCCTGATCGGCGTGCGCACCCGGCTGATGAACGCCACCAACGGCACGGCCATCATGCACCACAACTTCCACCAGTACGAGCCGCTGCGCGGGAGCATCCCCGGCCGGAATATCGGCGTGCTCATCGCCAGCGAGAGCGGCCAGGTGACGGCCTACGCCCTGGACGGCCTGGCCGACCGCGGAGTGATGTTCGTCAAGCCCACGGACCAGGTGTACGAGGGCCAGATCGTCGGCGAGCACTGCCGCGAGAACGATATCGAGGTCAACGTCTGCCGGCTGAAGAAGCTGACCAACATGCGGGCGGCCTCGGCGGATAAGACCGTGGTGCTCAAGCCGCCGCGCGAACTGACCCTCGAAATCGCCCTGGAGTACATCGAGGACGACGAACTCGTCGAAGTGACCCCCGACGCCATCCGGCTGCGCAAGCGACTGCTCAAAGAGCACGAGCGCAAGCGCGCCCAGCGGGCGGCGCAGGCGTGACGCTCGGGCGGGAACGCCTGCCTGGGCAGGTAGTTGATAATCACAAGACAAAAGTCTGGCCGTAAAAAGGTGCAAGAGGCGCAAGAGAATTCCGGTCTTGCGCCTTTTGTGCGTTATTGACAGACCGTACCTCCATGCGTCATTCTCCTGTCTCTTTTCTGACGGAGAATGCCATGTTGACCTATCGCCCATTGGTTGTCCTTTCCGTTTTCGCAACGGCCCTCAACGTGTTTGCCGCTGACCAACCCGCCGCGCGTCCCGCGTCGGAGTGGCAGATTGGAACGCCTATTGTGACCTACTGGGCGGGGCCGGGCTTTGAGAGCCGGCCCATGACCGATGCCGACGCGAAGCAGCTTGCGGAGGGCGGGTTCAACTGGGTCTGGGCGCACGAGTCGGAGTTTGACATCCTGGCGAAATACAAGCTCCGCGCCATACTCAATGACGACTTGGTCCGGCCGGAGTCGCTCGACGACCCCGCCCGTCGCGAGCAGCTTGACGCGCTGATCGCGCGCGTGAAAGACCATCCGGCCATGTACGCTTATCACCTCGTCGATGAGCCCCCGGCGGGGGTGTTCCCGGCCCTGGGCCGGCTGGTGGCCTATCTGCGCGAGCGCGACCCGGCGCACCTGGCCTACATCAACCTGTTTCCCACGTATGCCAACAACGAGCAGCTTGGCACCAAGGGGGATACGGAGACTTCGTACAGGGAGTACCTCCGTCAGTACATCGATGTCGTGAAGCCCGGGTTGGTCAGCTACGACCATTACCACTTCACGGCCAACGGCGATGGCGATCAATATTTTCTCAACCTGGCCCTGGTCCGGCAGGCGGCCGTGGACGCCGGTTTGCCATTCCTGAACATCGTCCAGGCCTGCTCGTGGACGCCGCCCATGCGGAACCCCACCGCCCATGAACTCCGCTGGCTGGTTTACACCACCTTGGCCTACGGCGGGCAGGGGATCTCCTATTTCGTCTATTACTATGAGGGCTTCTATCGCCCTGACGCCGGCATGTTCACCACGCCGGAGGGCAAGCCCACGCCCAAGTATGATGCCGCCAAGGTTCTCAACCGCGAGTTCGTGGCCATTGCCTCCGAGCTGCAGAAGCTGCGCTCGCTGGGGGCTTACCACGCTGGGATGGTGCCCAGGGGCGCCGAACCGCTGCCGGGTAATCTGCCGTTTCGCCTGAACCCGCTGCCGGAACGCAAGGACCACAAGTCGCCCAAACCGGTTGAGGGCCTGCTGGTGGGCACGTTCGGGCCTTCTGTGAAGGGCGCCCGGCCGGAACCAACGCACGCCCTGATTGTCAACCTCGATTACAGGAAGTCGACGAAGGTTTCTGTCACGGGGCCTGGACCGCTGGAACTGTTCGTCACCGCCGACGGCCGCTGGAGCGAGCCGGCCCGGCACACGGAACTGCTCCTGCCCGCCGGCGGGGGCCAGCTGGTTCGAGTGAAACAAAGCCCTTGAGGGTGCAAGCGGCCGGGCTTGGCTGTATAATAGCAGTAGCTGAGTCGCGGAACTAAAAGCATGCGCGGTTATCGGCGGGACCTTTCTCAGATAGCTTGGCCGCGCTTGCGGAGGGACAAAACCATGTCGGCCGTTAGAGTGTTTTCCCCTTGCAAGGTGGGCGGTGTGCGCCCGATAGTCTGTTTCGTGTTCGTGGTGCTTGGCGCTTGTGCGAGCCTGCAAGCCGGTTCCGCCTCGGCGTTGCCTCCGCTAAGCCTGCAGTTCGACAATCCCTCGTGGTCGCCGGATGGCAAGTGGCTGGCGTTTTCGGATGGCAACCGCAACGGGCTTTACCTGTATAGCACGGCCGATAAGACCACCATCCAGATCGCCGACTCGCCCAGCACGGGTTACGCCTGCAACTGGTCTCCGGACGGCACGAAGCTGGGGTTCAAGCTGCTGGTTCCCAACGGCGAGTCCTTTTTACACCTGCCGGCCTGGTTCGATATCCAGAACAGGCAGGTGGTGCCGCTTTGTCCGGCTGCGGCACAGGCTGGCGTGCCGTCGTTCTCGGCGGGGGGGCTGATCGCCTTTACCGTCGGCGAGGAATTGCGGGTCGTGGATGATGAGGGCGGCCTGGTCGCGAGCATCCCCCTGGATCACTACGCGAACCTGGCCCCCATCTCGCCCGACGGCAAGTGGGTGGCCTGCAATGATCCCGACGACCGCCTGGTGCTGGTCGATCTGGCCACCGGCGAGAAGAGGCTGCTCACGCCCGAGGGCAGCCACTTCGGCCCGGTGTGGTCGCCGGATTCCAGCCGCCTCGTGGTGAGCACGCTGGGCGGCCGGCTGAAAGCCATTGAAGTGGCCACCGGCCAGATCTTCGACCTTGATGACGGTGACCGGCCTTCCTGGGCTGCCGACAGCCGGACGATTTTTTACAGCAAGATCGAGCGCGTGGATGGCGTCGAAGTGACGGCCGCGCGCATTTGGCACATCCAGGCGGACGGGACGGGCAAGTCGGCCCTGGATCAGCCGGCCGAAGAACTGCGGACGGCCGCGCGCGTTGCGCCCGATGGTCAGAAAATCGCCTTCGCATCGCTGCGGGACGGCCAGTTATACGAGATGCCGTTGACGAAGCCCAAGGCCCTTCAGAGCATGGCGCCTGCCACGGCGAAGTATGCGCCCGGTCCGGCGGTGAAGCTTGACGTAGACATCAGCAAGGCGAGCCCGGTCCCCGGGGCACTCTCGGTAGCGAAATCGACGGCTGCCCAGCCTTTGTCCGTCGTCCAGCCTGCGGCACAGATCCGGATCAGCCGCACCGTGCCCTACATTCACCAAGTGTACGATACCCCCAATGAGTTCAACGGGCATTGGGCCTGCGGGGCCACGTCGGCCATGATGTGCATCAGCTATTACAATATCCTGCCGTATTGGGACTGCACCGTTTCCGTCCCCTACTCGCACGTCAGCCACTATGGCCGGTATATCTCCCAGATCTACACCTTCAACGGTTACACGTACAACTACGGCGCCGCCGATCCGAACGGCAGGATCGCCTACGGCGGCTACGGCTACATCGTGCGCAACAATTGGAAGGACACCAAGGGCTACATGCGGGATTATTTCACCAACCATGGACTGAGCTACGTGCCGGTGGACTGGTCGCCGACGTGGTCGGAGCTGCGGACGGAGATTGATAACCAGTACCCCTTCGTACTTCTGAACAGCCTGACCACCTCGGGTCATTACATCGTGACCATCGGCTATTTCGACAGCCAGCACACGGCCATCTTCAACGATCCCTACGGGAATAAGAATACTCCCGGCTATCCCAGCTACGACGGCGCCGGGGCCTGCTATGACTGGCCGGGATACAACAACGGCTACCAGAACCTGAATACCGTCCATTGCTTCATTTTTGCCCGGGGCAACCTGGCTCCAGTCATCACCACGCAGCCGCAGCCACAGAGCGTCTGCCCGGGATCAACGGCGACCTTCACCGTGGTCGCGACCGGCACAGGCACTCTCAGCTACCAATGGCAGAAGAACGGCAGCAATCTGAGCAACGGCGGGCATTACTCCGGCGTCACCACAGCGACGCTGACGGTCTCGAATGCCAGCGCTGCCGATGCGGCCAACTATCGCTGCGTGGTCACCTCCTCCGGAGGCAGTTCGACGTCCAACCAGGCGGCTTTGACCCTCCTGGCGCCGGTGTCCATCACCCAGCAGCCCACGGCACAGACCGTGACCCTGGGTGGTTCCGTGTCTTTCACCATCGCCGGCAACGGTGCGGGGCCATTGACCTATCAATGGCAAAAGAACGGCAGCAATCTGAGTGATGACGGACGCTACAGCGGCGCCCAGTCCGCGACGCTGACGATTCACGGCGCCGAGAAGAATGACGGGGGCACGTACCGGTGTGTGTTGACCGGCAATTGCGGCAGTACCACCTCCAATGGAGCGGTTTTGACCGTCAAGCCGCTCGTGGCCGCTGATTTCGATCTTGATCGCGACGTGGACGGCGCCGACTTGAACGCGCTGCGCGCCTGCCTGAGCGGCGCGGGCGCTGCCCCGTATTCAGGCTGTGAGGACAAGGATCTCGATGGCGACGGCGATGTGGATCAGGACGATTTCGGCATCCTGCAGCGGTGCATGAGCGGTTTGGCCGTCGCCGATCCAGCGTGTGACGACTGATACCGCTTTCGAGCGGTGCGGACCGTGAGCGTCGTCCATCCACGGCTCAAGAGCCGTGGCACACAGACCGGCCGTGGCACACACATCGTGTGCTGGGCGGTCTCACCATTGTGCGCGGCCATCGGGGTCCGCGACTTCGCTGGAGCGGCTTGTCACTTCATACACTGCCGCTTAACATCCGCGGCGGAGGTATTCCCATGGACCGATTCGCTTCGCTTCTTGCGTGCCTGGTATTCTGGGCCCTGCCGCTCCATGCCGCCTCGTTGCCCAACATCGTCCTGCTCTACGCCGACGATCTCGGCTACGGTGACGTGAGCTGCAATGGGGCGACGCGGATCAAGACGCCCAACGTGGATCGCCTCGCGGAGCAGGGCTTGCGTTTCACCGATGGTCACTCCGCCTCGGCCACCTGCACGCCGTCGCGCTATGCTCTCATGACCGGCGAATACGCCTGGCGGCGGAAGGGCACCGGCATCCTGCCCGGCGACGCGCGGCTTATCATCGAGCCCGGCCGGACCACGCTCCCCTCAATACTCAAGAAAGCCGGCTACGCCACGGCCGCCGTCGGCAAATGGCATCTCGGACTGGGTGCCGAAAAACTCGACTGGAACGGCGACATCAAGCCCGGTCCGCTCGAAATCGGTTTTGATTACTGCTTCCTGATCCCCGCCACCGGCGATCGTGTGCCGTGCGTATATGTGGAAAACCACCGCGTCGTCGGCCTCGACCCCGCCGATCCAATAGAGGTCAGTTTCAAGATGCGGGTTGGCAACGAACCGACGGGCAAGGAGCATCCCGAATTACTCAAGCTGCGCCCCAGTCACGGCCACGACATGACTATCATCAACGGCATCAGCCGGATCGGCTACATGACCGGCGGCAAGTCCGCCCGCTGGGTCGATGAGGACATGGCCGATACCATCACCAGCAAGGCCGTCTCCTTCATCGAGCGGAACAAAGACCGGCCATTCTTCCTTTACTTTGCGACCCACGACATCCACGTCCCGCGGGTGCCGCATCCGCGGTTTGCCGGCAAGAGCGGAATGGGTCCGCGCGGCGACGTCATCCTCCAGTTCGATGATTGCGTCGGCCGGATCCTGGACACGCTCGATCGCCTGAATCTCGCCGGGAACACTCTCGTGATCCTGTCCAGCGACAACGGTCCGGTGGTGGATGACGGCTATCAGGATGATGCGGTTGAGAAGCTCGGTAACCACAAGCCGGCCGGGCCTTGGCGGGGGGGCAAGTACAGCAACTTCGAGGGGGGCACCCGTGTGCCCCTGCTGGTCCGCTGGCCGGGGCGCGTCAAGCCGGGCGTGAGCGACGCTCTGGTGTGCCAGGTGGATCTGCTGGCGTCGCTGGCCGCCCTGGTGGGCCAGACGTTGGGGCCCGATGACGCGCCCGACAGCCTCAACATGCTGCCGGCGCTCCTGGGAGAAGCGGAAACCGGCCGCGAGCAACTGGTCGAACATGCCGGCGTGTTGTCCCTGCGGAGCGGCAAGTGGAAATACATCAAGCCGGGCAAAGGCCAGAAAGTCCACCGCAACACGAACGTCGAGCTGGGCAACGACCCCGAAGGCCAGCTCTATCACCTCGGCGACGATCCCGGCGAGACGAAGAACCTGCTATCCGAGCAGCCCGACAGGGCCCGGGAAATGTCCAGCTCTCTGGATCGAATTCAGCAGGCGGGGCGGTCCCGGCCGTAACCGGCAGAGGCCGGCCGGGTATCCATCGAGCAGGATGTAATCGAAGGGTGGCCGGCACTGCTCAAGCGCCGTGGCTCACCTCTTCGGGTGGCCCCCGTCTTCAGAGGTGGGGGCGCGAAGATTCAACAGTACAGTGCAAGGTCGTAGATGGGGATGAAAGCCCGTTGCTCCGGGTGGTATTACAACCGCCCGGAGCAACGGCGGTGAAAAACGAACCCGTCCCGTTTTTGCTCCCGGGACGAAGGCCACGGCTGAACGCTGAACGCTGATCGCTTGTCTTGATGACCGCTTGCGGATTGAAGACCCGTGCGCTATTCCGCGCAGGCCGGATCGGCCGGATGGTTTTCCCCGCTGTAACAGCGCTGGAACACGCCGAAGTCGTTC
>Ga0209508_1000140_pt1 | contig 83226 bp, 77 predicted proteins | sample AD_UKC129_MetaG_FD_184427 | JGI IMG/M metagenome (GOLD analysis project Ga0209508, IMG submission 184427) | Active sludge microbial communities of municipal wastewater-treating anaerobic digesters from Canada - AD_UKC129_MetaG (SPAdes) (version 2) | ecosystem: Engineered > Bioreactor > Anaerobic...
GAGCGATATGAAGCTTGTAACGGCACTCTTTGTTGTGAGTGTGATTGCAATTAGAAGGTTTAGAAAGAGTGAGGTGGTTATATGATAGAGCTAAACAATGTGACGGTGATTTACAATAAGGGAACGGCGGATGAACGGGTTGCACTGAAGGATGTGTCTTTGAATGTGGAGGATGGGGAGTTTCTTATCGTTGTAGGACCGAATGGTGCGGGCAAGTCGACACTGCTCAAGGTACTCACAGGTGAGGTGCGGCCTTTCTCGGGTAGTTGCAAGATATATGGAAAGGTGGTTAAGCCGGAGCGGTTCTTTTCGATGGCAAGTATCGTATCGCAAGAGCCTAATCAAGGTGTCTTTCCAAATCTGACGGTTGAGGAGAATCTCATATTGGCACGAAAGAAGGGAATTAGGGGATTTGGATTTGGAAAGATAGATGTTCGCAGCTTGGATTTGCTTGCATTCACCGGCATGGGCCTTGAGCGGGATTTGAAGAGGAAGGCAGCGAAGCTATCTGGTGGGCAGAAGCAAGCGCTTGCGATGGTGATGGCCGTTTCGTCCAATCCAAAGCTACTGCTATTGGATGAACATACGGCGGCACTTGATCCAAAGAGTACGGAGAAGATCATGGAATTAACGGACAAGATCAACAAGGAGTTTGGAACTACGATAATGATGATAACGCACGATATGAATATACCTGAGCAATACGGCACGAGTGTGCTCGTGATGGGTGAAGGGACGATATGTACGAAGATAGACAAATCGAAAGAATCGATAGACGCAAGGCAACTCAAAGAGATGATTAGATCAACGGTATTGATGGATATAGAGTGAAGAGACCTTTGATGTACATACAAAAAACGAGGGCATGCAATTAGATGCACACCCTCGATGAACTTAATCAACAATTTTTGTCATTTAAATAATGTTAAATCATGCTGCCTTCGCTGAAGAGTGATGTATCTTCACTGAGCAGTCTTTCCGAGAGTTTTCTGAGGTGTTCCCTCTCTTCGTTTATAATTTCTTCCACCGCTTTTGATTCTGGTACGATCGATTTTATTTCGTTGTAGTATATGATGGAATCTTTCTCAACTTCTATGGCCTTTCTCAACACTGCTACCATCGTCTCTGGCACTTCATCTTTGTTGAGCTCTGGGAATATGAATGCCTTTGCGTAGGTCTCTGCATAGCCACTGACTTCTTCATTTTGCCAAGTTGCCAAACTGGGCTCTGATTCGTATTTGTGCATGATCTCTTCGAATCGCTTTTCATGGTCTCTTTCTTGGTTTGCAAGTTCTTCGAACAGACTCTTCAATGCACCAGATGTCTTCCCAGCAAGTTTCGAATAGTAGGAATAGCCCGTGCTTTCGATTCTTACCGCAATTGCAAGCAGGTCTTTGCCCGTCATGTTCATCCCTCCTCTTGTGCGACTTATGTGATTTATTACTGCATTGTTATTATATCATATTTCTTTGTATTTTTTCCAATCTCTTATCTGGACGTGCGGCTTGTCTGGAAAGTCTTTCCAATCGCCACCCCACTCCAAACCAAGTGTCCTAACGATGCTACCACATCTTTGCCAGAGGAGTTCGTTGTCCCACGCAGGCTTTCCACTCACGAGTGGTACGAAATCGAATGCAAGACCATGGCAGTGCGGTGAGTCTTTGAGTTGTGTGACTATGACGTTCTCTTTTTCCGTGATTGGTAATAGACCTGCTTGTTTGCGTGCACCGTTGACTGTCTCAAGTGTTGCCCTGCCTTGTAAATAGAGTGCCGCTTGTTCTTCTTTGGTTCTATACGTGTTGTAGATAATGACCGAGATACCTGTATTCTTGCACATTTCGATGAATTTATCTGCTTTGTTTTTCAACTCTGTTGTGAGTTTATTCAAATCTGCCGCCATTTATGACCACCCCATAAAATATATCTACCGAAGCCATAATTATTAAATTATTCGAATTCGTTGACAAAAATCGCAGATTTTGTTATATAATTATCGTGTTCAATTCTGTGGTTGTTTCTCATCATTGTTCAGGGAGGGGTTAGGATGGAGCATTATGGTTGGCTAAGTCTTCTGCCACCTATTTTGACGGTGGTCTTGGCACTCGTAACGAAAGAGGTCATTTTCTCACTGTTCACCGGTATTTTTATCGGTTATTTCATCGTAAACAGTTGGAATCCACTTACAGCGCTAGTGGGTGTTACAGATGGCATTGCAAATTCATTGAACGATGGATGGAATATCAGAATTATTCTCTTCTGTGCAATGCTAGGCGCATTTGTAGGCCTGATGCAGGCGACGGGGGCTGCGAATGCATTTGGAAAGTGGATGGCTTCGAAGGTTAAGACAAGGGTCGGCACTTTGATCGTCACTTGGGTATTCGGTTTGTTCATATTCATCGACGACTATTTCAACTCACTGACGATCGGTACGGTTATGAGACCTGTTACGGATGAACAGAAGATTTCTCGTGCAAAGCTCGCTTACATTCTAGACTCGACAGCAGCTCCTGTGAGTGTGCTTGCACCAATTTCAAGCTGGGTAGTCACAATAATGAGTCTTGTAAAGGGATCGGATGGATTTGAGAAATTGGGTGTTAGTGAATTTACATTTTTCATCATGCTCATTCCTATAAACTTGTATGCGATCCTTGCGATCTTGATGGTATTGCAGACAACTTTGAGAAAAGATTTTGGCCCCATGGCAGCGAGTGAATCAAGGGCAATGAAGGGGCTTGGGCTATACGATGAGAAGTATGGCCAACCTACTGGAGAGGTTGAAGGCGGACCAGTCACGAATAAGAATGCAAAGGCTGTTGATATGATACTCCCAATTCTTGTGCTCGTTGGTTTGGCGGTTGTTTTCTTCCCAGTAACAACATATCTCGGTGCTATTGATGGTGAGAATGTCACAACATTCAGTCAGGCAGTCTCTACGATGACTCTTGGTGAGGCATTTAACAACACAGATGCTTCCAAATCACTTTTCTATGCTTCGATCTTCACACTCGTTTTCTCTTCACTCTATTTCATGTTCAGAAAGCTTCTGAACATCAAGCAAGTGGGTGCAGCGCTTACAGCAGGGATAAAGTCGATGGTGCCTGCACTGATAATACTCACACTTGCTTGGACGATCGGTGGAATAATAAAGACACCGGCATCTGAAGGTGGGCTTGGACTTTCAATTTTCCTTTCGGAAGTTGTTACTAGCGGTGGGTTCCCGCTTTGGCTCTTGCCTCTTGTTGTGTTCTTGATTGCGGCTCTAATTTCGTTTGCAACAGGTACGAGCTGGGGTACATTCTCGATCATGATCCCGATTACAATGCCTATTGCGATTGCGTTAGCCGAGAAAACAGGGGCAAATTTGATGAATTCTGCACTTGTCTCTATAGGTGCTGCTGTTGGCGGTGCAATTTTTGGAGATCACTGCTCGCCTATTTCCGACACGACAATTCTCTCTTCAACAGGTGCTTCCTGTCCACACCTCGAACATGTTGCAACTCAGATACCGTATGCAGTCTTCTGTATGGTAATAGCTGGAATCGGTTATATAATTGCAGGTTTGTTCGACAATCCGTACGCGGGATTGGTGAGCGCTCTTGTAGTGTTCTTCATCGCTTATGAGATCATGATCCGAATAACGAAGCCAGAAAAGGAATCGAGCAATAAGATGTAGGTAGGTTTTGGTCAAGAATTAGGAATAGAGAATATAACAGAAAGCCCCTGTTCCAGGGGCTTTCTGCTTTTTTGGAATTCACTATTCACTAAAATTCTCCACCACCTAAGAGTTTGTAGTATACATCTGAAGCTATATCAGGATTTATCTCGTTGATTTTGGAGAGGACTTCTCTTTGTCTGTCAGAATCTAATGTTTTCATAGCGTCTAATATTTCATCCACGGTTATGGTGCCTGTTTGCAGTCTGTTGTAAATCTGTTCTTCAGGTGTTGGTATGACTTGTTGTTCAACGGTAGCTGGTTCGTCTGTAATGTGAGTCCCCTCAATTTGTTCGGGCTTGGTGCCAGTCCCACCCGCAACTTTTGGTTCGGTTTCAGTTATCTTGGTTTTGAGTGGTAACGAAGCTGCGATATGCCCGATTTCTGTGCTCTGTGCGATCTGTCGCCAAACTGGTGCGACGTTTCCACCACCTGTGAGGTCTTTGCCATCTTTTGCGAGTAAAAATATGTATTTTCCATCTCCACCAACAAACCATGCATTCTTCTCGGCAGTTCCTGTCTTTCCATATATCGTTCTGCCCGGTATTGCAGCGGACTTGCCTGTGCCCATCGTGACGACTTTTTCCATCAATTGCAGCATCAATACGGAGGCCTCCGTTGGTGTTCGCTTATCCATTTCTTTCGGTGGTTTAACTACATTTACGATTTGCGGTTTGTAGGAGTAATATGTGACACCATCCTTGTCACGTACGTATTCCACGAGCCTAGGTTGAACAACGATGCCACCGTTGAAGATCGGTTCAAAGCCTTTTGCAACGTCTATAAGCGATGTTTCGATAGTGCCTAATGAGATCGTGGCATCGTTTGGATAATAGCCACCTACGTTTAACACATTTTTCATGAAATTCTGTACGTTGTTCTGCCCCAGTGCCATAAAGAGATTTACTGACGGTATGTTTCGAGAATATATGAGTGCATTTTCCAATGTGACTTCTTTCCAAAATGCCTTGTCGAAATTCTGTGGTGACCATTTTCCTATCGTCAGGGGTTCATCCTTTAGGATGTCGCTTTTATTCCACCCAGCCAAGAATGCTAGATAGTAATAGAAGGGTTTGATAACTGAGCCAAGTTGTCTTCTACCGTTGTTGATTCCAAGACCGTACGCCGCCCTTATCCTTCCAGTGGTGTGTTCCACTATAAGGCCCGCCATATCAGCTTTGTCTATCTTACTGCTTAGCAATGTTTGAAGGTTCTTATCTATCGTCGTCCTTACCCTAAAACCATTACGCAAGTCTCCTAGTTCGAACCCAAGTTCTTTTAGCTCCAAAACAACCATCCAGAACAGATCGTTGTCGAATGGTTGACTGGTAGTCTGTATGGCATATGCACGTTTTTCCGACAAGCTTCCGATCGCTCTTTCATATTCATCAGAGTTTATTACTCCCGCATCCAGTATCTTCCTAAGCACGGTTTTACTGAATTCTGCATTTAGTTCCTTCAGTGGATTTGCATTCTCTGGCGAGCGGAGTGTTGCAACAAGCATTACAGTTTCTGTTGGAGTGAGTTGCTCAAGTGTCTTGTTGAAGTAGTACTTTGCGGCAGCAGGAAATCCATATACGCCCTTCCCGAGGTACACGGAGTTTACATAAAGCTCCAATATCTCGTTCTTTGAATAGTTCTGCTCAAGCCATAACGCAATGAATGCTTCTTTTACCTTCCGCTCCAATGATACCTCGGTTGTGAGATATAGTGTACGCGCAAGTTGTTGAGTTATCGTGCTCCCGCCTTGGATATCATCGCTTGTGATGATAACAACTAGGGAACGAATGATTCCAATCAGGTCTACGCCACTATGGGTGTAGAATCTCTTATCTTCCGATGCAACTATTGTGTCTTTTAGAAGTTGCGGTATGTCATCGAAATCTACCCAGACCGTTTTGGGTGTGTACAATGGTGTGCCATCTGAATATTCAACGACAAGACTAGATGGTACGTTATTCTGCGGTAGTTCAAGTCTATCTGTATACCATTTGTATATAGTCAGAGGAACAACAAATGATACAACAGCTAAGGCTATGAACAAAATCAATAGGAATTTTTTCAAATCGATCCCTCCAGATCTAGAAGATATTTCTTCCATTTCAATCCATCGATCTTCTGTATATTGTTTGCCCTGCCAGCGAACCCGCCTAGCGATTGTTTTCCAACAACCCTATGGCATGGAAAATACAAAGGCAACGGGTTGTAAGCCATTGCAAATCCTACCACCCTTGGTGTAGTCTGACAAAGCCTTGCCAATTCTCCATATGTAGTAATTCTACCATAACTTACGGTTTCTCTCAATTTCTCCAATATATACGCAAATTTACTACCGTTCTTGTATTTCACAGGAAAATCTATAACTCTTCTACTACTTTCAAGATATTCTCTAATCTGCGATGTAAATAGATTTTCCGGTGTTTCTTCGAGCATATCGTCTAAAAATTCAATTCGTTCACACACTCTAGGGTTAGATGTGTTAGAATAGATAAGGATACTACCGATTTCGCACTTAACAATGGAAATTTCCAAATTATGCATCATTAGTCACCTCTTGTCTATGGTTGATATTACTTAGATAATATTTTAGAATTGTGGTAGTTCGAAAACTACAGGGCAGTTGGAGGTCCTTCGATGTGGATTTAGACGAATACCTGAAAAATGTTACCATAAATACGGAGAAAAATGAACGTGAAGATTGGGATGATTATTTTAAGAAAGTTGCTAAGATGATTGCAGAAAGGTCAACTTGTTTTCATAGAAAAGTTGGAGCAGTAATTGTGAAGAACAAGAGAATCCTTGCAACGGGGTACAATCAGCCTCCTTCCAGCTTTCCACATTGCGACGAAATTGGTTGTATTAGGGACGATTTAGGTATTCCGTCAGGGAGAAATCAAGAGATATGCTATGGCCTCCATGCAGAGCAGAACGCACTGATGCAGGCAGCCAGATTTGGCATATCTACGGAAGATTCGACGATATATGTGACTCACAAGCCTTGCTCTATTTGTGCAAGGTTGATTGTAAATGCTGGAATAAAGCGAGTTGTGTTCATCGAAGGTTATCCTGATCCGCTCACTGATTTCTTTTTCAAAACTTGCGGTGTAATATTAGTAGGAGGTGAAGAGGTTGAAGAGAGATAATTTGGCAAGTTATTTGAGAAGTGACAGATGGCCTACTGTATGGTGTCCTGGATGCGGTAATGGGATAATTTTGAAGAGTTTTTTAGATGCCTTTGATCAGTCTGGTTTGAAATCGGAAGAGACTGCTGTAATCTCCGGTATAGGATGTTCATCACGTGCCACAGGCTATATAGATTTCAATACGATGCACACGCTTCATGGTCGAGCGATAGCATTCGCTACCGGTGTAGCGCTTGCAAAACCCGATTTTAAGGTGGTTGTGATGGGTGGAGATGGCGATATGACTGCTATCGGCGGGAATCATTTTATACATGCCTGCAGAAGGAATGTGAACCTGACGATAATCATATACAACAACATGATATATGGTATGACAGGTGGTCAGCATTCACCAACAACTCCAAATGGTAAGATTGCAGGTACTATGCCTTACGGAAATGTTGAAGATCAATTTGATATCGTCCAACTCGCACTTGCCGCAGGTGCTACTTATATCGCTCGTTCTACGGTATATCATTATCCTCTGAGCGTAAAGTATATAAAAGAGGCACTGATGCATAAAGGAACAGCAGTGGTGGAGATACTCTCCAATTGCCACACTTATTACGGGCGTTACAATGGTTTGAGAGAACCCAATCAGATGATGGATTACTTCAAAGATAATGCAGTTACGAAGGAGAAGGCTGAAAAGATGACTGAAGAAGAACTGAAGGGCAAAATAGTGATAGGAGTATTTAAAAAGGATGAAACAAGACAAGATTTCTACACTCGCTACAGAATTAGATATAATAAGGGGGAGTGAAGATGGAAAGACCATTCTCGATAAGGATTGCCGGCATAGGTGGGCAGGGTAATTTGCTTGCAGGTTATGTGTTGTCCGAGGCATTTGCTATATCGGAAAAGTTCGTTGTCCAAACGCAGAATTATTCGGAACAAGTGCGTGGTGGACCAAGTTATTGCGATGTTTTGGTTTCTAGTGAGCCCATACTCTATCCGAAGGCAGTGCTTTTCGATACTTTGATCATCATGCACCCATCTATGACAACCCACGGAAAATATGTTGCAGTTAATGGTATAATAATATATGATAGTACGAACATATTAGATCTACCTAAGGATGTCAAGAGAATTACCAGACGAACGATAGCTATCCCCGCAAGTAAGTTAGCGGTTGAGCGATTCGGTAACCCTATGGTATCAAATATGATATTGCTTGGTGCTATGGTGAAGAGTACCGCCATAACTGATTTTGAAATGTTGTTTACTGCACTGAAAGAAGAGGTGAATCCGAAGTACTACGACATGAATTTGGAGGCGATCAAGCTTGGTGCGTCGCTCACAGACAAAGTCTTCAAACCAAGAATACAAAGAAAACAAAAACGAACAGTTGGATTCGAATAATCTCGGCGAATCTTTTTCACATGCGATCGAGGGAATAATAGAGTCGATTATCTCTGAAAGAAACCTCAGAGTACATTTTCTAATAGGATTAATTGTCCTATCAACCACTCTCTTCCTCCCGGTACCAAGGGAGGATTTGCTTTGGCTTGTATTTGCCGTATTCTTTGTCATTTGGTCTGAATTGATAAATACGATGGTCGAGTACATGATGAATCTGTATACTCAAGAATACCATCCGATAGTGAGAATAATAAAAGATGTTAGTGCTGGTGTAGTATTATGGGCAGCACTTTTTTCAGTTACAGTGGGTATCGTTGTTTTTGGTGGGCTTCTATTCGATTGGAGCTTGGAAGTTGCAAAGATTTTTGCTATAATATCGACAGTAGTATTTCCAGTATTCAGTATTAAAAGGGCGGTGGGGAATTGGAAAAGGAAACAGTAATGCAAAAGATACGTGTGATGATCGTCGATGATTCCCCCTTTATGAGAATGCTTCTAAAGGATATAATAGATCAGCAACCAGATATGGAATTGGTCGCAGTTGCAAAAGATGGCATGGAAGCAGTAGAACTTGCTATGAAGCACAGGCCCGATGTGGTCACTATGGATGTAGAAATGCCTAGGCTCAATGGGATAGAAGCACTCAAAGAGATAATGAAGAGGTCTCCAACTCGGGTAGTCATGGTCAGTAGCTTGACAGAAGAAGGTGCGGAAATAACGCTTCTGGCATTGGAGCTTGGTGCAGTAGATTTTGTGGCAAAACCATCGGGTAGTATATCCATGGATTTCCGTAGGATAGGGCCAGAACTTGCTCAGAAGATAAGGGATTCAATGAAAGTAAGTATAGAACAGCTGACTTTTAGGAGGAAACCACTAGCCGGTTTGAAAGTAAGGTCGCTGATTTCTGGAAAAGTAGTTGTCATTGGGTCATCAACCGGTGGCCCTCGTTCACTTGATCTGGTTATACCACCGTTACCAAAAGATTTTCCAGCACCGATCTTGCTTGTCCAACATATGCCCCCAGGGTTTACGAAATCTTTGGCTCAAAGGCTAGATAAGATCTCGAATTTGTCAGTGAAGGAAGCTGAAGATGGAGATGTACTAAAACCGGGATGTGTATATGTGGCCCCTGGAGATTGTCATATGGGGATTAAACAACAAGATAGAAAAAGTGTGATATACTTGGATAGTAAAACGGAGAAGATCAACAATGTAAGGCCTTCTGTCGATTACACGCTAGACAAGGTTTCAGAGATTTACAAAGAGAACACAGTTGCAACAATACTAACCGGCATGGGCAAAGACGGGTCAAAGGGCGCATTCAAGGTGAAGCTCTTCAAAGGTATAGTAATTGCAGAGAGTAAGGAAACTTGTGTAGTATACGGCATGCCGAAGGCTGTAATTGAGGAAGGATATGCAGATTTCGTCTTACCAGCAGATAAGATACCTGAAAAGCTCTTGGAGATCGTTTAATTGAATTTTAAATTTATTGTTAAGGAGGGTGTTGATGATGAAGAAGTTCCTAAGCATTATTCTACTTTTGACCATTGTCGTCTCGACAATGTTTGCAGCAACGTATAAAGACGTCCCAGCTAATCATTGGGCATATGAAGCCGTGGAGCAGCTTTCGAAATTAGGTGTACTGAGCGGGATGCCAGATGGTACATTCCAAGGTAACCAGTCAGTTACAAGATACCAGCTTGCTGTAGCACTCTATAGGTTGATGACTGTTACAAATGATAAGATATCAGCAGTCGAAAAGAAGATACCAACTACAACAACTCAGACAACTCAGCAAATACCTGCAAGTGTCGACACACAGCTGAAAAGTTTATCTGATCAGATATTGTCTCTGAGTAACGCCGACAAGACGATCAATACGAAGATCGACGCACTGTCAGGCAGAGTAGATACACTCTCAGGGAAGATAGACGTGTTGTCTCAAGATGTGAATAACGTAAAATCGAATATGTCTGACATGCAGTCACTTTACGATGCATTGGTCCAGAAAGTGACTGAACTCAGATCACTCATGTCTATAACACCGACGGGACAGAGTATAAACACGCTTACACAAGATATCAACACGCTGAAATCGGATGTGACCTCACTCAAGACTAGTGTGAAGACCTTGACAGATAGCCAGACTTCTATGAATCAGAAGCTTGCAGTTGTGGATTCTCTGAATGCGAAAATAGCGACACTTGAAAGTGATGTCTCTGCACTTGACAACAGTATCAAATCGACAAATTCTCAAGTTTCAGCAACTGCCCTGAACGTTTCAACGCTTTCAGGTAAGATAACGGCGATAGAGAAGGACCTTGCAGATATAAAGAATTTGGTACAGTCTATACCTAATCAATCTAGTATGTCTGCTATCCAATCTAGCGTGTCCGCTATTCAGTCAAGTATTCAGAGTATACAAACCCAGCTTCAGACAGTGCAAAGCAATGTAAAGACACTTGAAGCGAAGGACAAGGAACTCGAGGCAAAAGACAAGAGTTTGGAGAGTGCGATTGCAGATATAAACGCGAAAGTATCGACAATTCCTATAATATCTGCAGATATAGATAATCTGAAAGGCGAAATTACAGTTTTAAAAGTCGATGTCGATGAACTCAAGAAGTCGACGGAAAACGTGAATTCTGAGCTGAATGGTGTAAAAGGAATAGTTGCCAGTGTACAGAATGAACAGGCTCAACTCAATGCAAAAATCGATGAAGTGAATTATCAATTGAATGCACAGATATCCAAAACAAGTAACGAAGTCCAGAGCGTAAAGGGAGATGTTGAATCAGTTAAAGGGACCCTTACGACGATAGAGGGAACCGTTACAACGGCAGATCAGAGAATTGCCTTTCTCGAACAAGAGAATGCACAACTTAGGGAACAAGTTAAGTCTGTAGAGGCTAGCCAAACAGGAACAATAGCAATCTTCCTATCAATCATCGGTATAGCACTTGGCGGTGTGGCGCTGTACTTTGTACTGCAGTAAGCGATAGCGAAATGCGGGAGCTGGTCTTAGCGGACCAGCTCTTTTTGTATGATACACTTTGGCTTTGCTGAAACTACAGTAATACAGATTACACTGTCTGGTGTTATCAAAGACAGCATCAAACATCAAAATAACGAAGGGAGCGGTGATGCCTGTGAGTTTTCTCATGCCAACAAAAGTCGTTTATGGTAAGGACGTTGTTTTAAAGAATAGGGAATTGCTGAGAAATCTTGGTGAGAATTTCTTGGTGATTACCGGGAAGAGTTCGAGAAAAAATGGGGGACTTGAGGATGTCATGGATGCCTTGGAGGGGAGGCATGTCCATATTTTCGACCAAACACCAGAAAACCCTCCACTCGAGCTTGTGCCACAGATTTGTAGTATGTTCTCAAACTCAGAGATAGATGTCATTATTGGGCTTGGTGGTGGAAGTCCAATGGATACGGCAAAAGCGGTTGCAGTACTTCTAATGAACCCTCAATTGGATGCACAAGAGTTGTACGACCCTACGAAATATGATACCGCAAAAAAACTCATCTGCATTCCTACAACTGCAGGTACCGGTAGCGAGGTAACACAGTTTTCTGTTCTGACCGTAGATGGTAAGAAGAAAGGCTTTAGTAATCAGTGTACTTTCCCTACACTTTCACTAGTCGATTATAAATACACGATTACAATGGGTAGAGAATTGACGGTATCAACTGGGCTGGATGCACTTTGTCATGCTATAGAAGGGTATATATCGCTGAATGCAACACCGTTCAGTGATGTTCTCGCATTGGAATCTATTAAGAACATCAGAGACTTTCTACCAAAAGTGGTGGAAGATCCTGAAAATGAGTACTACAGAGAGAGACTCATGTTTGCCTCAACGCTTGCAGGTATGGTGATTGCACAGACTAGCACAACTGTTGCTCATGCGCTGGGATACAATCTGACAACTAACAAGGGTGTCAAACATGGATTGGCAACTGCTGTCTTTTTGCCTTTTGAATTGAGGCATGCGCAGACTAGCAAAGCGAACGAAGTAAACGCGCTCTTCGACGGCTCGCTCTACAGGTTCTATGATACCATTGGTCTTAGATTGAGCGTGGATATATCGGATGAGGAGATCTCAAAATGGGCACAAAACACATCAACTGCCTCGCATCTGAAATCAACACCGGGCAGTTACAATTTTGATAAGCTGGTTGAGGCATTGCGTGAGGTTAGAGATGTGTTTTGCGAAGCCTAGTAAAGCCTAGTGTAGTTATAGAGCGACTTGGTCGATTTTGAATTTCTAAGGATGATGGTATAATATAAATTGTTGTAAAGTTGTATAATATTAATATAGGGTCGAATGTTAAGAAGAAACAAGAATAAGAGTAAGAATGAATACAATAATATATAGAGTTATATAAGTGATAGAGCATATGGAGGTGGTATGTCTGTGGAAGACCCCTTGAGTTATTTGTGGAACATTCTAGCGATTGTCTTTTTACTCATGCTTTCAGCGTTTTTCTCTGCTTCGGAGACGGCACTGACATCTGTAAGTAGATTTAAGCTAAGGAATCTTGTAAAGAATAAAGAAAGTGAAGAAGAAATGAACGAAATCCATGTTTTCAACAAGTTTTTGACGGCATTATTGATATCGAACAATCTTGTGAACATACTGGCATCTTCTATTGCAGCTGTAACCATATCAAAATTAATTACGTCACCATCGATTTCAGCACTCGTCTCAACACTGGTTATGACTTTCATTCTCTTGATTTTTGCTGAAATTACGCCGAAGATTTTGGCAAGGCAAAACAGCGAGCGTTTCTTCGAGTTCAGTAGTAAGATCATTGCACTACTTTCAAAGTTACTTTCACCGTTCATAACGATGTTTGTAAAGATTGCAAATCTCTTCGTGAAGCTCTTTGGCGGTCATGTTGTTCAAGATGCCCAACTCATAACTATAGATGATATCGTGTCTTATCTTGAAATGGGTAGGGAAGAGGGTTCCATAGATCATGAAGAGGGCCTTATGATCCAACGTACAATTGCAATGGATGAAACACTTGTTAAAGAGATCATGATACCGCGTGTTGATGTGGTAGCGGTTGAAGAGATGCAAACGATAAGGGAAGTTACTGAACTGATAATGAAGGAAGAGTATTCCAGAGTCCCAGTGTATAGGGAGACCATAGATAACATCATTGGGATATGCTACGCAAAAGACTTACTTTCGTTCATTGCTTCCAGAGGCACGGAGGTACTGGACAAGGTTCGAGTGAAAGAGCTGATGAGAACGCCATTGTTTGTCCCAGAAGTGATGCCTGTTTCAGAGTTGCTCAAAGAGATTAAAACAAGAAAAATGCATATGGCCATCGTTGTAGATGAATATGGCGGAACGGCGGGTATAGTGACTTTGGAAGATATACTTGAGGAGATATTTGGTGAAATAATGGATGAATATGACGAACATGAGACAATGGGCATTAAGAAGATAGATGAGAATTCATACCTTGTCGATGCAACAATTGCCCTGAACGATATCGAAAGGGAATTGAGAATAGATTTTCCTGAAGGCGAATTTGAAACCTTGGCGGGATATCTTCTGGACAAATTCCATTACATCCCAAGAGTTGGAGAACAGATCGTTGATGGAAATATCACGTACAAGATTGTTGCAGCTTCGAGAAATAGAATCGATAAAGTGCTAGTAAGCATTGAGAAAATCGAAAAGATCGAAAAGAACGAAAGAATTGAAAAGTCTGAGAAAGATGAAAAAAAGGAGGATTTAACTGATGAAAGAGAACAAAGCAGACAAGAAGGACAACGAGAGCAAGAAGGATAAGAAAAGTAGAGAAAATCAAGAGGTACAAAAATTGGTGGAGATTAGTAATATCAGGAAGGGCCAAATAAGCGTTGGTGAATTGATTAATATGGCTAAAGATGTTATGGAAAATGCTTATACACCGTATTCTAATTTCAAAGTGGGTGCCGCATTGCTGACCAAGAGCGGGAAAGTCTATACAGGTGTCAATATCGAGAACTCGTCGTATGGGCTCACAAATTGTGCTGAGCGGACTGCTATGTTCAAGGCAATTTCAGATGGTGAAGTAGAGTTTGAAACACTAGTCGTTGTTGCTGATACTCCGGAACCAGTTTCGCCATGTGGTGCATGTAGGCAAGTCATGGCAGAATTCGGGGATTTTGAAGTCGTGCTTGCAAATGTGAAAGGTGATATCATTCAGACTTCTGTGAGTCAGCTGCTCCCTTATTCATTTGATAAGGATAATCTGATAAGATAGAATCTTGAATAAAGCGTGATTGAGGTGGAAGTAATTGATCGAATTGCTTCATATAAGTGAATATGTGTACCTTAAAGATGTCGACGTGTATTTCTCCAATGGGTTGAACGTCATTACAGGTGAGACAGGGACTGGAAAGAGCCTGTTATTAGATATTGTTGGCGCATTTCTAGACTATGAAAATCTTCGAAGCGATACTTTTAGTGCCGATATGGTTCTAGATATTCCAGAAGACTTCAATATCGCTGAGGAATTTGAGTTGAAGGCAGGTCAACATATCTTCACTGTTGAGAGGAGAAATAAAAGACTATTTTACAAAATAGACGGGAAACTCTTGGGTAGGGATATCGTCCAGAAAGTAGTGTCTAATTTCGTTGCAATCCATAAACAGAGTTCTCATATAAAATTACTCGATAAAGGATTCATTCTGGATGTACTTGATAAAGTTTCAGGGAACGAAGCACTTATGGAGGGATACAAGAGTCTATATCAAAACTATCAGTACGTCCAGAAGATTCTTAATACTTTGAGTAAAGATGCGATAGAGAGCAGTTTAGAAGATCTCAGAGAGAAGATAGAGGAGATAGAGAGCGCACGTCTATCGGCAGAAGAAGAGCAGAGGCTTGAAATTGCTTACAAAGAAGCTACAAACACCAAGAATTCCGTACAAAACTATACCTCTGTCTCACAACAGTTGGAAGAGCTGGAGTATACAGTCAGAAAATTCTATGCACTCGTGGATGAAAGGCTCCATGAGAAGGTAGATGCCCTTGTAGAATCCATGATCGAACTGGAGAACAGTATTCAGAAAGAATTGTCGAGGATAGAAGAAATGAGTATCGAGGATATTGAAAATAGACTGTGGGTATACAGAAAATTGAGGCGTAAGTACGGACCAACAACCGAAGATGTACTTGAAAACCTGTCGCATTGGAAGAGCGATTACGATGAAAAGATGAAGCAGTTGGAGCTGCTTAATAATGCTGATGAAGAGAAGATAAGTCTTGAGACTCAATTGGAAGAGCTGGCGGATATGATGAGTCAGAAGAGGAAGGCATCAGCTGATAAGATAGAAGAGATGATTACACAACATCTTAGGGATTTGAATATGAATGCGAGGGTTGGGTTCTCCTTTGCTAAGACATCGATCTCTCCGACAGGAGTTGATGACGTAGAGTTAGTTGGCAGCACACTTTCCACAGGTCCTCTTTACCCGTTGCGGAAAATAGCGTCTGGTGGTGAGCTCTCTCGTCTGATGTTGGCTCTGGAGCTTTCAATCAACACTGCAGACGTGTTAGTCTACGACGAGATAGATTCGGGCGTTGGTGGTACTACGGCAGTCAAATTGGCAGAGAAGCTTGAGAAACTTGCACAAGAACATCAAATCATAATTGTTACCCACCTACCTCAAATAGCTTTGAAAGCAGACAAACACTTTGTACTGACTAGAACTGGAGATAGTGGAACGGTTTCTGAGGTGAGTGGTGATGCTAGAACGGAAGAGATAAAACGTATGTTCGGTGGAGAAGAGATAGTAGAGATAATGAAAGATACGAAGTTCTGACTGAATTGATAAGATCCCCCGTTTCAGGGGGATTTTCTATAGATTTCTTCTTATTGTGTTATTGTTCCTCTTCAACTTTTTTCATTTGACTTATCACGAAAGGATAAAGCTCGTCGATTAAACTTCTTACCTGTTCACTGCTTTTCGTCCTGCAGTCCCTTTCTAAAATGTCTGAGATCAGTTTGGTATCCTTTGTCAAAAAAGCCTCGAGTGCTTGTTTGGCCAGTAAGGTGCGCGGTTTCAAGTACCAATCTATGATGCGCTTTGGAAGTTTTGTTTCTTCGAACTGTATGTTTTCACCACACACTTTTGCACATACTTCAACTGCGATATCGTCATCAAGTCCCGCTATCTTCCCTTTGTTCAGCATGTTGACGACAAAGCGTCGTTCGTTGTTGTTGACCAAGCTATCAATGAATGGAATATGCTGCTCGCCACTGAGTTTTTCGCCGAATATCTCATCGATGTAGACGTCTATTTCTGTGCCGGTCTTAATTTTGTCTAGACGCTGTCCTGCTAATACTATCTCTGCGAATTTGTCAACCGTGTTGACAACAGATGTGAGACTATCAACATACCACTTCCATCCTATTTCTGAATCGGCACCACCCCACGGTGCTCCGTACCATTTGATTTTCGTCTGTAGGTCTCTATGGTACTTCCATGTCGAGTTCCTTACTGTATCGCCAATTGGGAAAAGCCCATAGAAGTCGTACATATCCCATGCAACTGGCGAGAGCTGATCATCGAATGGTGAATTAGGCTTGTACACATGTTTATCTCTGTGTTTGGCAAGTTCTGGGTAGAGGTCTCTACCGTCTTTTGCCTTGAATTCAGTGAGCCATATGCCGTGATTCACACCTGCTACTTGCCACTCGTACTCTTCTATGCTTATCAGATTTGCTAGGTTTTCTACAGCATAATGTCCATGGCAGAATCCAACCATCTTGATGTTAGTTTGTGTAGACACGAGTGTTGTACCTTCAAGTATAGGATTTGCTGCCTGCAAGTACCAGGCATTTGGTGCAAACTTTTCGATTGTCTTTGCTATCTTTAGAAACAGTGCAAACTGATTCCAGTTTGTAAGGTTACGATAGTCGTGCACAAAGTTGTAGTTTTGTGAATCTATCCCTCTGTAATACCCATGTTTTTCTCCTATCTGTCGTACTTCTTCAAGATAGTTATGGCCACCTGCCATCGCTGTGTTGATTACAAAATCGGAGCCGTCAATTGCCTTTTCGATAGAGCTGACCTTCTCGAATGTTAGTTTAACGTCAAAGTATTTTGACAATGCGTTTGCGAGTATATATGTATTTTCTAGCCGTCTCTGATCGATATCCATAAGACAGATATGTGTACCACCAAGCCCAGGTGTTTTGCACAGGTCCGATATGATTCGCATAGAAAAAACAGCACTGCCAGCTCCAATAATACCGATTTTTAAGTTTTTCATACGTGCACCTCCTAATTCGATTGATGTGAATTGATGCAAACTAATATAAAGTAATAGGGATTGAAATGAAAAAACAGATTTTTGGGGTATACTGATGGGATATTTTAGTGTATTATTTGGTATAATTATTATAATTATATCACCAAAAATATCGAAATTCACACTAAGTTGGTTCGGGAGGATGGGTTTTGAAAGACAAGATCTGTATACTCACAAATTCACCCAACGTTGTGTCTGATGCCTTCGAGATTCTGGAATTTGTAGGTTACGATGTGTTCGAAATCGAACAGCTGACCGTTTTGACCAAATACAAAGATACACAGCTGATTCTGATTTACAACTCATCGTTGAAGGATGCATATGAATGGGTTAGGGAGTTGAAGACAAAGACAGACCTAAAGGACTTGCCTATATTGTTGTTGATACGCCGTAAAGAATACGGTACACTCTTGGAATTGTATCAAATGGGAATAGCGGATTACATAGAACTACCGGTAATGGATATTGAACTTATATCAAAAGTCGCACTCTACATAGAACTCAAAAAGAGTAGGGAGAGGGTGGAAAACCTTTACAGAGAACTCAAAGAGAGCATGAACTTGGCTGTACAACTTCAAAAACTTATGCTTCCGGCGAGTATTAGTCTGCAATCAAATATGTGGATTACCAGTCATTACATACCTTCCGAAATTGTTGGTGGCGATATGTACGATTACTTTATCGTAAACGGCGATATCTTCATTTATGTAGCGGATATATCAGGTCATGGTTTGCAGTCGGCATTGCTTTGTTCTTCGGTCAAGTCGCTCTTTCGTTCAGCCACCCGAAGGTCTGATTCTATCGTTAAAGCTGTAAATGAGCTTGCTGAGAGTGTGAAATCTGTTCTAGGTTATAACTACATAACAGGACTATTTCTTAGAATAAAGCCAGATGGAAGTGTTCAATATCTGAACTGTGGCCATCCAAGTATAATCATCTACGATGATGCAGGTTTTAAGGAGATGGACATGAAAAATGCTCTACCTGTAGGGATTTTCGATTACGCCTATACTGAGGACGATATCGGTACGTTTTCAATTGAACGTGGTAAAACGTATCTGCTGTATTCTGATGGTGTTTACTCTGGCTTTGAAAAGATCGCTGGAAATGGCAGAAACTCCAGAGAGATGCTCTTTAACTTCCTGAACGAAGAAATTGCGGGTATCATTCCGGAAATCCTGCCTTTCTATATTGCTTCTCGACTACGTATTATTTTCTCTAACCTGCCTGATGACTACTCACTTGTTTGTTTTGGAAAAGCTGGAGATTATTGTTATTTTGGAGATCACGGCGAGATAGTAAATGTAAATGCATCTAATGGCTCGATGGTTGAAATGTTCTCGAGAATAAAGGGATACGCCATTTCTGATGAGCCGATTATCCTCCTCAACGATCACGAAAAATACAAGACGTTGCTAACAAAAAAACTCGAAATAGGGCATATCATAAAAGATTTGCCTATGAGCGTTTCCATGACTTTTGATGACGTAAGTGCTATGAAGTTGTTTATGTGAATGTTGCTCACGACTTTGGCAGATATCTACCTATGTTTGATACTATCAGTTTTATTGCCCTGTACTGTATAGGTAGACACATCGAAGCGATACCATTGTTCTTTGGTGCTTTTTGCGCAACTTGTTCTGGTAAAAATGGTAGATGAACAAAGAGCACATACTTTGGATTCTTGTGTTTGTCAGAATAGTGGAGAGAGTAGAAATACACCTCGTTGCATATATATTGTCCCGCCGTGTAAGATAAGATAGTCGGTATATGCTTTTTGTTAAGCCATTCGACCAATCCTTTGACATCGATCTTCGTAAAGTATGCATCTCTTGCCTTTTTGATGATAGCTTCATCCTCTTTCATAGTATCGTCGTTATCGGGATGTGTTGAGTCTATTATATTTGCACCCAGTCTTTCTATCGTGACGGCAGTACTGCCACCTGCCTGCCCAATATGGATCGTGACGTCGATGTTGTTTTCACTGTAGAATTCTTCAAGCCTTTTTATGCTTTCAGCGTAACTGACAGGGAGTATTAAGAGATACAGTTCAATGTTTGGAAAACTGTCTTTCGCAAGTTTTTTGACAATTTTCTCGCTCGGGTTTACTTTCTCACCACCGAATGGCTCAAAGCCTGTAACTAAGATCTTCAAAGTCTCGAGCTTTTTTGAATTCTTTGCCATTTTATCCACCCTCCGTGTCTGTAATCTGTAAATGATTTGTGGTTATTCAGCCTCCCAATGATTATACATCGTTTATACATTCTTTGTAAACTCCTTTTCAGCACTTTGCTCGGTGAAGAGCAATGTCAAGAGTAACACGAAAAATGCTACAGATATCTATTGCATTGGGATAACTGAAAAGTCGTTAATTAGTGTATAGTTTTGAAATCTTCGAATGATGCATCCTAATTCCTTACAAGCCTAGAATTTGTAACATTCTCTTGATTAACATAATCTGGAATCTGGAGTAAAATTAAATTAAGATACGAATAGTGGATGTCGATGTTCAAGAACTGAGATAAGGCTGGTCTTAAGGAATAGAAAGCAGAAACTGATAATCCAGCAGAGGTGACAGGAGTGCACAGGAGTGCATATGAAAAAAGCCATAACTTGGGATTCCAACAGTGAATGGTTATGAATGCGAAGGTAAAAGCTTACCTGTATTTGTTGTTTACTTTGATTGCATTTTCAAGTATAGAAGTTAGCTCAAAACCACTCATGGGAACAGTTGATCCGTTTTTCATGACTGCCTTTCGTTTTCTCGTCGGAGGACTTGTTTTGATGTTTTTCGTCGATAAACAGATAGAGACTAAGGATTTGCTCCCTTTAACGCTGATAGGTGCACTGAACGGTATCTTATCGATGACTTCACTTCAGTTGTCTGTAGCTCATTCTAATGCATCGACTGCTGCCACACTTGTTGCAAGTAATCCTATATTCGTTTCTCTGTTTGCATTGCTTATACTCAAAGAGAAGCACACGATACGACGGTATATCGGTATTGCGCTGGGCTTTGTGGGACTGATAGTCTTTAGTCTCGGTATGATTAGTGGGGATTCGTGGCTCGGCATTTTCTACGGTGTAGTAGCGGCAGTGACATTCGGGCTCTATACAGTCTTGATGGGAAAATATATGAAGAAATATACGCCAGTGAGTGTGACTGCATATTCAACGCTGATCTCGAGTCTGATCTATATTGCAATACTTGCCCTAAGTGGGCATTTTTATGTACCGAGTATCGGCATTTCCGAGTGGGGAATACTCATCTACTTGGGTGTAGTGGTAACTGGCTTGGCGTATCTCACTTATTTTAAGGCCATCGAATTGATAGGAACCGCACAGTCTAGTCGGGTGTTCTTTTTGAAACCGATCGTTGCTACACTGTTTGCGGTAATCTTGCTTGGGGAGTCTTTGAGCGTTGCAAAGATCGTGGGTATGTTAATAGTTTTGTTTTCACTATTCTTGTGAAAAATAGAATAATCGATGATAATGAGAAAGAAAAACCTGCTAATTGAAAAATCGCTCTAAAAACAGTTAAATAGAGCACCATTTGGTATGTGAATTTTCTCTTTTGTATGCTATAATAATCACGAAGTGTGAAGGAGGGATGTGTGTGGCCGTATGTGAAAAGCACCAAGAACTTTACAAGGAGTTGGATTCCTACATTGATCAGGTAAAGGATAAACCTGGCATTCTTATCGGTGTGCTGCACAAAGCGCAGGAGCTCTTTGGCTGGTTACCGGAGGAGGTTCAAGAACACATAGCTGAGAAATTGAACCTTCCTATCTCGGAAGTATACGGTGTTGTAACGTTTTACAACCACTTTTCCACCAAGCCAAAAGGCAAGAACGAGATCAAAGTTTGCTTAGGTACAGCGTGTTATGTGAAAGGCGCAGACAGGGTTATGGAAAGAATGTTGGAAGAGTTGGGTGTACAACTAGAAGAGGTTACTTCCGACGGGCTCTTTTCTGTGCATGCTGTCAGATGTTTAGGTGCATGTAGTATGGCACCAGTCGTACTTGTTGGTGAGAAGGACTTCTATGGTAAGGTGACACCAGATATGGTTAACAAAATTATATCTGCGTACAGAAGGGGTGGGTTGCATGAGTAAGGTAAAGAGTCTAGAAGAGTTGATGAAAATCAAGGAAGAAGCACTCCAGAACATAAAGATGAGGGAAAGTGGGAAAAGAGGAAAAATAGTTGTTGCAATGGGAACTTGCGGTATTGCAGCAGGTGCAAAGGATACATTGAAGGCAGTTGTCGAATATCTGAATGACCTCAAGGTGGATGACATATCTGTCGTTCAATCTGGTTGTATGGGACTTTGTGAAGTTGAGCCAACGATCGAGGTTGCTATCGAAGGTCAGGAGCCGATTGTGTATGGTCACGTGACACCAGAGAATGCGAGAAGGATAATCCAATCTCACGTTCTTGAGGGCAAGATTGTTTCTGACCTCATCGTCAAGCGTGGCGAGGTCTGATATTTTCTGTCATTTCATATTTGAATCATATTCGAAAAGATTCGTTTTAGAATTTGTTTTGGCGAAGCTGGATGATGATTCAACAATGACCGGAACGGTTGACTCGGTTAGACATTAAGGAGGCGAATAATGTGGCTTTAACTACGAATTCAATTCTTGTTTGCGCTGGTGGTGGCTGTATATCAGCAGGTGAAGAGAGTGTTAAGCAGGCTTTTGAGAGAAAACTCAAAGAATATGGACTTGATTCTGTAGTATCGATCGTTGAGACTGGTTGTATGGGTGCCTGCAGTCTTGGACCGCTGGCAGTGATTTATCCGGACGGTGTTTATTACCAAAAGCTTACGCCAAAGGCGGCCGAAAAGATAGTGGAAGAGCATATACTGAAGGGAAGAATTGTACCAGAGTTCTTATTTGAAGGATCAAAGGAACAGTTGACTGTAACAGAAAAGCCAACTACTGAAGAGATACCGTTCTTCGCAAGGCAGGTCAAAATCGCGCTTAGGAACGTTGGTGTAGTCGATCCTTTAAATATAGAAGAGTACATAGCAAGGGATGGTTATTTTGCACTGCATAAGGCTTTAACCAAAATGACCCCCGAAGATGTCATCAAAGAGATAAAAGACAGTGGTTTAAGGGGACGTGGCGGTGCAGGATTTCCCACGGCAATCAAGTGGGACATCGCAAGAAAGCAGAAATCTGATATCAAGTATATGATATGCAACGCCGACGAAGGCGACCCTGGAGCATTTATGGACAGGTCTGTGCTCGAGGGTGATCCGCATACGATAGTGGAAGCAATGACAATTGCAGGATATGCAATCGGTGCACAGAAGGGATTCGTCTATGTGCGTGCGGAATATCCGCTTGCAATCGAAAGATTCGGGAAAGCAATACAAACTGCGCATGAATATGGATTTTTAGGTGAGAATATATTGGGTTCCAATTTCTCATTTGATATAGAAATAAGGATCGGTGCAGGTGCGTTTGTCTGCGGTGAAGAGACCGCACTCATGCAGTCGGTTGAAGGTAAGAGAGGACAACCACGTGTCAAACCACCTTTCCCAGCTGAAAAGGGACTTTGGGGCAAACCATCGGTCATCAACAACGTTGAGACCCTTGCCGTTGTAGCACCTATCATTCTTAGAGGTGCTTCTTGGTTTAGGCAGTACGGTACAGAGAAATCACCTGGCACAAAAGTTTTTGCACTTGCCGGTAAGATAAAAAATACAGGTCTTGTTGAAGTACCTATGGGAATCACACTACGCGAACTGTTGTACGAAATAGGTGGCGGACATCCACAGGGTAAACAGATAAAGGCAGTCCAGACAGGCGGGCCGAGTGGCGGGGTTATTCCTGCAGAGTATTTTGACACACCAGTTGACTACGAATCACTTGCAAGGCTTGGTGCAATAATGGGTTCTGGTGGTATAATCGTGCTCGATGAAGATGACTGTATGGTCGACGTTGCGAAATTCTTCTTGGGATTCACTGTCGATGAATCTTGTGGAAAGTGTACGCCGTGCCGTGAAGGGACCAAAGTGATGCACAGTCTACTTGAAAAGATTACAAGAGGCGAGGGCACAATGGAAGATATAGACAAGCTCGAACAACTTGCATCTATTGTTAAAGACTCATCACTTTGCGGACTCGGACAGACGGCGCCAAATCCTGTCCTCTCAACTTTGAAATACTATAGGCATGAATATGAAGCACACGTAAAAGATGGCGTGTGTCCGTCAAAGAAGTGCAAGGCATTTATAAGCTATGTGATTAGCCCAGAAAAGTGCACCGGCTGTACAGCTTGCGCAAGAGTGTGCCCAGCAAATGCAATTTACGGTGAAGTTAGAAAGGTTCATGAAATAGATCAAGACGCTTGCATAAGGTGCGGTAGCTGTATAGAAGTCTGTAGATTTGGAGCAATTAGCAAGGTAACACCAGCAGTCGAAAACGTTGTTATAAAATAATAAAATTACAAGGTGAGCCCATTGGTGATGGCGGCTCACCTTGTTTTTTAGACAGTAACAATTTAGTCTTTATATAGTTATATAGTTATGGAGTCTATCGAAGTCTATATGAAGTCTATATTGTTGTATGGGGAGGGAAGGCGTTGTGGACCGTTTGCAAATAAAGAAGATCGTTGAAGAATTGAAAGAAGAGCAACTTGCAGAAGGAGATATACTTATTTACTTACTGCACCGCATTCAGGATCATTATCAAAGCCATTATATACCAGCCGAAGTTGGTGAGATGGTTGCGGAAGAGTTGAATGTCTCACCGTCTAAAGTGTACGAGGTACTGACGTTTTACTCTATGTTCTCAACAAAGCCAAGGGGAAAATATATAATAAGGGTGTGTACAAGTCTGCCATGCCATGTGCCAGGCGGTAGGGAGATCGTAGAGTTCCTGAAGAGGAAGCTTGGCATCGATTTTGGTGGCACAACGAAGGACGGACTATTTACCCTTGAGGAAACGGGCTGTCTTGGGCTGTGCGGTGTCTCACCAGTTATGATGATCAACGATGATTATTACGGGGACTTGACTGTGGAAAAGGTCGAAAACATATTGGAAGGCTTAAAAGGTGGTGAGGCAAAATGACGCCAATCACTGTATTAGTTTCTGTTGACAGCAATAGTATACTGCTTGGAGCAAGAGAATTTGTAACTTATATGAGGGATTTGATAGAAAATTACAATATGAATTCTTTAGTAACAGTCCTTGAGACTGTCTCCCTTGGTTCATACAACGGTGTTACTATCCAGATACTGCCAGATGATGTTTACTATTCAGTAAGATCCAAAGGCGAAGTAAGGAAAATAGTGGAAGAGCACTTGCTCAAGGGTAGACAGGTGTGGGATCTGACAGTTGAAAAGAGTGATATAAAACCTGCCGAGAAGTTCGATCTGAAAGAGATAAGGATAGTTACAAGAAACATAGGTGTTATCGACCCAAAGAACATGGATGAATATATAGCAAGAGATGGGTACTTTGCACTGAACAAGGCTTTACAGATGAAGCCAGAAGAGGTTATCAAAGAAGTCAAAGAAAGCGGATTGAAGGGACGTGGCGGTGCAGGATTTCCAACGGGACTTAAATGGGAACTCACTGCAAAAGTGAATGCTGACCAAAAATATGTCGTATGCAATGCAGACGAGGGCGAGCCGGGAACATTTAAAGATAGGCTCATAATGGAAGGTGACCCACATTCTGTTATCGAGGCAATGGTTATAGCAGGTTACTCAGTCGGTGCTACGAAAGGATACATATACATAAGGGGTGAATACTACAATTCGGTAGAGAACCTCAGAAAGGCTATAAAAGATGCATATGAATACGGTTTCTTGGGCGAGGATATACTCGGCAGTGGCTTTAACTTTGATCTCACAGTAAGGCTTGGTGCCGGTGCATATGTCTGCGGTGAAGAGACGGCACTTCTGGAGTCAATCGAGGGGAAATCCGGAAAACCGCGTTCAAAACCCCCTTATCCACCAGAAAGTGGACTTTTTGGAAAACCGACTGTAATAAACAACGTCGAGACTCTGGCGAATGTGCCACAGATAATTCTCAATGGTGCGCAATGGTTCAAGAGTATAGGAACACCGAATTCTGCTGGTACGAAGGTATTCTGCCTAGCAGGGGATGTAAATAGGCGTGGTATGGTAGAACTACCGATGGGTGTCACCGTCAAGCAAGTACTGTATGGCTTTGGCGGTGGTATACGAGGTGGAAGGGAACTGAAGATGATCCAGACCGGTGGATTGGCTGGAACATTCATTACACCAGATAAACTCGACACCCCACTCGATTACGATTCTATGAGGAAATACGGTGTCAGTCTCGGTTCCGGCGTTATACTGGCAATTGATAATTCGCATTGCGCTGTCGATATTGCACTGAATACCATGGAATTCTTCAGACACGAGGCGTGCGGCAAGTGTACACCATGTAGAGAAGGTACAAGACTTGCCTGTGAAATACTCGAGAAGATGACAAGGTTTGAGGCAACGGAAGACGATTTAAATTATCTCGAACAGATAGCTGAACTGACAGCTGATGCGTCTTTCTGCGGATTAGGCCAGAGTATAAACGTGCCACTAATGTCTTTATTGGACAACTTCAGGGATGAATTTCTTAAACACATTAGCGATAAGGAATGCATGGTCAACTTGTGCAAAAGGCCTGAAAGAAGATCCAGAGCTTTCATCAAGTAATTAGTCAACTACCCACCGCCAATAGAGGCGGGGGCTTGTAGAAATGCCAGCTCGGTTGATTAGCCTATGTCATTAGCTATCGCTAATGATTAGTTATAGCAAAATATATAGTCACCTTGGGATACTCCACAAGTCCCATGCTCTGAGGGGTAAGAGAAGTACTATTACCATTAAACCTGCTATAACATTGGCGATGTGGACCTACAGGCTTCGGCCTGACATATCTTGACGGAGGTTTTAATGTGGTATATGTATCATCCCCCCACTTACAGAAGTGGGAGTCTTCTTGCAGGAAAATGATAAAACAAACGTGTGGCTTTCATGATATCAGAATCAAAATAAGTGAAAGCCACACGTTTTTGATATCTCGGACTTGTACTCGCTATCCTCCAGATTACGGTAAGTTCCTCAATCGCTTTTCAACCTTATCATCAATTTGAAGAGGTTCTTGTACGATTCGTCTGCTTCTTTGTCCATTACTTCTTTCAAGTAAATAGGATCACTTCTAGCTTTATCTATTTTCTCGCGTATGTAGATAAGATCCTTTGCAAATATGTCTCTCCTATTCGTGTATTTCCGGAAAAATCTTTCAGCTTTTGAATTCTCTAAGGAGATGAATGGTATACCAAAGTAACTACCGACAAGTGTCGGATGAAAACGTTCAGAAATTATGAAATTTGACGATAATATACATGTAAGAACTGCGTTTACATTTGAGATATTTTCAAAAAGGTCGCAATCAAGATCTGTGGCGATTCTTTTTGCGATTGCTAAATCAGTCTCTTGGCTCGGACATATGATGATTCTATCAAAATAATTTCTTAGTACATTATATCTTTCGATATCTTCTGATTTCTTTGGTATGAGTATAAGGTCGTATTTTTTCTCTATATCGTTTTCGCTTTTTTCGTTCTCCATTGCGAACTTCTTCAAGAACCTTACAGAAGGGTCGCAAGAGAGAATAGCGTTTTTGTTGAGGTATTTCGCATATCTATAAGATACGATATCTCGTGCAAAGACATGGATTTTTTTATTCTTCAATATGCTTCTTAGTATGTGTCTATTAATCGGTTTTTTCACTGGTCCCAGGCTGTTACCAAATAGGATGGCAGGCTTGCCTAGTATGAGACTCAATCTTATTACTGATGCGTAGTACAGGAAGCTTCTTGTACTTGTAACGTCTTGAAATAAGCCACCGCCACCGTATATCAACATATCACTGTCAAGTATGGCATCTATCATCTCAAAGAGGCTGAAACGAGATACTGTATCCCTGCTCACTCTTTTTGGTAGCGCAGTTGCATAATCGATTTTGAATTTTGAGAAGAAATCTTCTATGCTAAGTCTCATGAGCTCGTCACCAAAGTTGCCGTACCCATAGTACCCGATTAACAATACTTTCAAGGAATAACCAACTCCCTTATAGAATAGAAATATGGAACACAAAAGTAGTGATGGTGCAAAAATGTAAGGCTAAATTAAAGATAAATTAATATTTAATATATTTTTACGAGAAAACTCAAGTTCACTCCTGGAGTGTGATGGTATGGTCAAAAAAATTACAGAATTTGTCTACGTAATTGAGCATGAAGAAGCCGCAAACAATGTCATAATAATTGGGAAAAAGGGCGTTATTCTTGTAGATACTTCGTTGTTTCCTGAAAAGGCAAAGAGTATTGCTAAGTTCATACGAGATCTTACTATGAAACCTGTCCAGTTGGTGTTCAACACGCACTATCATCCTGATCACACATTTGGTAATTCCACTTTCGACTGCCCAGTTGTAGCACATAACCTGACCCGCGAAAAGATGGAGATGTTTGACAAAACATATTTTGAAGAGCTGGGCCTTGAGTACTTTGAACTACATCTTCCAGATATCATCTTTGAAGACGAATTCGTTTTTGAGGACAATATAAAGATAGAATTCATTCATGGGCCCGGACATACCCCCGATTCATCGTACGTCTATATTCCTCAGGAAGATGTACTCATCACTGGTGACACAGTGATAAACAGCATGCACCCTGAGATAGTTCAGGATAGCAACTTGAATGTCTGGATAAAGACGCTCGAAAGTCTTCCTAAAGCAAAACATGTCGTGCCTGGTCACGGCGATCCCGGAGATTACAGTTCTGTCAAGAAGATGATAGAGTATCTAGACAAACTGAAAAAACTATTTGCAGGAGAACTAAGTGCTAATCAGCTTGAATTCGATCCGAATTTCAGTGAAAGAAAGCATGCAGAAATACTAGAATGGAGCATTAGGAACTTGCTTTCTTAGTATGTCTAGTATCTAGCATGCTATTCTATCCGTAACCCGTAATACGCTTGCAATTCGCCGGTTTTCACTCATTTTCAAAGATCATCACACATCACATACAAATGGGTGGTATAACGGTTATGCATTTCTACCGATGTTTGCCCATATTCTTTCTACATAATCATTCTGTTTTTTGAACATCTCTTCTGCATTGCTGCCTTCGTACTCATGATCATAACCAGCCATGTGAAGTATCGAGTGTACAAGGACGGTTAATAGTTCCTTTTCTAGAATGTTGCCGAATTCTTTTGCATTTTCTTTGACTACATCTAGGCACAGATACCCCTCTGCATAGGGTAGTTCTGAAAATTCCTCGGAAAGACTGGCAAGTTCCGATTCTATTTCATCGATGTTCTTTATGGTTTCTCCACTGATTTCTTCTCTTTCGATAATCTCATCAATGGCATCAGTATCTCCGTAGACGAATGTCAAAACATCAGTCGGGCCCTTCTTCTCTCGATACTCTTTGTTCATTTCTGCTATGCTCCCGCTATCAATGAATACGAAGTTTATTTTAACCTCCCCTACTTCTTGTCTTGCAATGTCCTCTAAGTATGGCTTAAACCTTGATAGCATATTCTCAACTCTTAAAGGTATATTTTCAAATGTTATCACTACCTTTTTCCTCCTCAAGACTTGCAATCTCGATAGCTTGGTAATTAGTGTATTATGTATTATATTATATCTCTCATATACATAATCAATTACATTAGTTTGTGATTTCCATCTTTTCATCGATGATAGGATATTCTATTCTCTGGTTTGAAAGGTTTTCAAAAACTTCGATGAAACTCTCTATAATCGTTTTCAGTTCATTTACTGTAAGGTTGGTTTCATCAAGCTCGCCTTCTTCAAATAGTTCGGCAACGCTCTTTTCTATGATCTGCCTTACATCATCTACTGTTGGGTGTTTGAGGCTTTTTGAAGATGCTTCTACCACATCAGCTAGCATGAGGATGCCCATTTCTTTCGTCTTTGGCTTAGGACCTTCATATCTGAAATCTTCAACTCGTGTGTTGGGGTTTGATTCCAGTGCCTTGGAGTAGAAATATTTCTGTACTCTTGTGCCATGGTGCTGAGGTATAGCCATTTCTACTTGGATCGGAAGCCTGTATTTTTTCGCTATCTCTATACCATCTTTTATATGTTTTGCAATTGTCGCTTTGCTGTTCTCAGGAGCTAATTTGTCGTGAGGATTGTCCTCAGGTGTCTTCAAATTTTCGATGAAGTATTCTGGGTTTCTGATCTTACCGATGTCGTGATAATATGCACATGCCCTTACTAGTATCGGGTTTACATTGATACTCTCCGCTCCGTGTTCGGCAAGTTCAGCAACTCTCATACTGTGGTAATATGTGCCAGGCGCATGTATCAGCAATAGTTTCAACAGCGGATGGTTGGGGGTGCATATTTCAGCAAGACCGATGTTGGAGTAAATTCTCGTGGATACCTCTATGTATGGCAGTATGCCAAGAACTACTATCGATGAGACTAATGGATTGAAGAAGACGACGAGGTAATCTGTAAGTGAGAAGTAGAAATGTCTTACCGGCTCTTGAAGAAGAATCATGACAAGGCTTACTACTCCAGAGATCAGTCCTGTTTTTGTGACTTGCATTCTGCTCCTTACGTTTTTTAGCAGGTACGTTGAGACGAATACCTGAGGAAATAGGTGAAGAAACATGAAGAAATCATGATAATGAAACGCCGTGGAGAGTGAGAGTATCAGGCCTGCACTCGCACCAAATTCATAGTCGATGAGCAGGGTTATGAGCATTGGAACGAGTATTATCGGGATGAATGTAATTCCGTAGACTTTGTAAATAAACGTGTTGAGAAATCCACCTATTAAGAATATACCATAGAAGAGTAGTCTGTATCTGGTGTCTATATTCATCGTTTTTGAAGTGTGAATGAACTGCTCTACTATACCATACCATATTATGAGTATAAGGATGAACTCGTTTGCAAGTCCCAGCAGGCTTAAATCATACATGTTGTTGGCTACACTTATGATAAGCGCAATTATAATACCGTCGTATGCAAACGACTCATCTAAAAGCTTATCAGCATCTCCGCGTTTAGACTGATTCATCGCCGACTCCTCTTCTCAATCGTTTCTCCCTTTTCTTCTTTTTCAAGTTTTTCAAATTTGTCGTATGCCCTGATTATTTTCTTTACGAGTGGATGCCTGACAACATCAGCATCTGTGAGGTATACAAATGCTATACCATCTATGTTTTTCAAAATCTCCTGGGTAATGACTAAGCCAGAGCGTTCTTGTATATCAATTTGAGTGATGTCACCGGTGACGATTACTTTCGATCCGAATCCCATTCTTGTAAGGAACATTTTCATCTGTTCGTATGTAGTGTTTTGTGCTTCATCCAATATTATGAATGCATTGTTCAACGTTCTGCCTCTCATATATGCCAGTGGTGCAATTTCTATGATGTTTTTCTCCCTAAGAGATATGAACCTTTCTATACCCAGCATGTCTATCAGTGCATCGTAGAGTGGCCTTAAATATGGGTCCACCTTCTCGATTAGATCTCCTGGCAGGAATCCCAATTTCTCTCCCGCTTCCACCGCTGGTCTGGTGAGTACAATGCGTTGGACTTTACCAGATTTTAGATAATCCACAGCAATCGCCGACGCAAGATACGTCTTGCCTGTTCCAGCAGGTCCTATTGAAAAGACGATATCGTTTTTCTCAACTGCGTCGATATATTTCTTCTGTCCTTCGGTTTTTGCCTTGACTCTTCCAACAGACTTCTTGTATACCTCTTGAGGATCTTTTATCTGTTCGTTTTCTTCGACTATGTACTCGAATTCCGCCCAATCAAGTAAATGCCCATCTCTAGTTATGTTTATCATTTCTCGCAAGACTTTTTCAACGACGTCAAGCGATTTCTCATCCTCACCTTTAATGCGAATTTCGTCGTCTATGATACTTAGTTCAACGTTGTACCTTCTTCTTAAATATCTTGCTTTGTTATCGTATTGGCCAAGTATCTCTATTATGGCAACATCAGATGGTACTGGTATCCTTCTAAGGTTCACTAACTCACCTCTTTGATAATTCGTTTTGGTAATTTGTTGTTGAATTAGACAAATTTCCAAGTATAATTATACCAGAAAAATCAATAAGAACTGTTAAGATATAGGTAAAGAAAATTGCTCCAATGTATCAACAGATTGACATCCCTTGAATCCCGACAGATGTACTAAGTTTCTTAGTATTCTTCTGCAACCTATTTGTTGGTGTAAACCAATGATAGAAAGAAAAACGATAGAAAGAAAAGAGTGAGAAAGAGTGAGGAGGTTTTCATATGGCGATAATTAGTGCATCGATTTTGGCAGCTGATCTAACGAATTTGAAAGGTGAAGTGGAGAGGGTAGAGCCATATATAGATGAGATACATCTTGATGTGATGGATGGCCACTTCGTACCGAATCTCACATTTGGTTATCCTATGCTCCAGGCTTTGAGATCTTTTACGCAGATGCCTATAGACGCACATTTGATGGTGGCAAATCCAGATAGGCATATCGAGGAATTTGTGAAAGAGGGTGCTACTAGAGTAACGATTCACCAAGAAATATGTTATCATCTTCATAGGAGCGTGGAACGTATAAGGGCTCTTGGTGCTGAGGCTTTCGTTGCTCTGAACCCAGCAACTCCTTTGTCTACACTAGATGAAATATTTCCCTATGTCGATGGCATACTTATAATGACAGTGAACCCTGGTTTTTCTGGCCAGAAATTTATAGCGTCTATGAAAGATAAGATAGCAAAACTTTCGAAGATTAGGCTGGAAAATGGGTACAGTTTTAAGATAGCTGTTGATGGTGGTGTGGGGAACGATAATGCGCCGAGCCTTGTGCAAGCTGGTGTAGATGTATTGGTAATGGGATTCGGTGTCTTTAGGAATCCAAACTTGTCTCAGCTGAGTGATGGGTTAAGAAAGTTGTGTAGATAAGCAAATGTGATGATAAGATGCAAGGAGAGAATCAAATAGAGGGTTGGGGTGATTGCAATTACGTTTGGTAGAACGCTCTGCATTGTATCTCCATATTCTTTTGAGGGATCGGTAATTGATTTTGATGAGCTGTTCAAATGGGCGAACGAGAATGATGTGCATAGTGTGATCCTATCCGATACAACGCTCAGTGGGGTTGGAGAATTTCTGTTTACCGCAGAGCGATGCAAGAAGCCCGAAAAGATAAACGCAGTTGTGGGTTTTAGATACAATGGTAAGACGTATTTAGCATTGAATACAGAGGAATTGAGAGAACTGTTCAAATTATACAGTATGGCAGATTTTGAACGGTTACATGACTTCCCTTCGATCGACGCAAAGGTAATTTATTATCTCCCAGATGTGGAAGGACAAGTTGAGGAGTTCAAGACACTCTGCAAATACTTTGGCAAAGAACCTGAGCTTCTTGATACTTCAAAGGTGAACCCTTTCGTTGTCATAGATGATGCGGTTATCGAAAAACGGTTAGCAAGTTTTGAAGGGTACAAGTTGATCTCAAATCAAAATTTGCCAAGCGCAAGCGATGATTTTCTAAGCCAACTGGTTTTAGATGAAAAGGAATATCCAGAAAGGATTAGAAAAGAAGTAAAGGTCATTCAAGAAAAGGGGTTTGCAGATTATTTCTATACGATAAGAAAGATCGTTGAAATAGCGGAGCAAAACCACATAGAAATAGGGCCTGGCAGGGGGAGTGCTGTCGGTAGTCTTGTCGCTTACAGGTTAGGGATAACAAAGATCGACCCTGTCAGGTATGACCTGCTGTTCGAACGCTTTTTGAACGAAGGCAGGCAGGACTACCCGGATATAGACATAGATGTCGAGGATATTCAGAGGCAAGCCCTGATAGAGTTGTTAAGAAGGGAATTTGGGTATGTTTACAATATCAGTGCCTTTGCAACAATGCCGAAGAGATTTTTGAGGGAGTTACAAAAAGACTTGGCAAATAGGCTTTCAAAAATCCCGATACAGCGCACTACTCATGCAGCGGGTTTGATAATCTCCACAACGCCAATCGATGCACCGTTGGTACCGAATATGCATACGCTGGAATGGGATATGGACGTATTGCAAGGACTCGGATATGTGAAATTCGATATACTAGGTTTGAAGACACTCTCAGTGTACAAGGAACTGAGAAATTCTCTGAATGTTGCCCCACTCTCAAGTGGAAATGGAGAAGACAAAGGTAACAAGGGTGACAGAGATGTCTATCGGTATATCTCAACAGGTTTCACAGATAATGTGTTTCAGTTGGATAGTCCTATTGGAAAATCTGTTGCAAGAGATGTGAGACCTTCTGATCTGCCAGAACTGGCACTGACGATCTCACTCAATAGACCTGGTCCAATCAGGTCAGGAATAACTGATCAAATCAGGACATTGAAGCTTCAGAATGCGAGAAAATATGATATCGACTTGTTTAATGAGACTTACGGGCTACCACTGTATCAGGAACAGATAATGAAGCTTGCGATGGAACTCGCAGGTTTTAGCAGTGTGGAGGCCGATGCAATAAGAAGGGCAATTTCGAAGAAGGATATTTCTTCAATAAAGGAGCTTTATGAAAGACTTGAAGAAAAGCTGATAGCACTGTACGGTAACGATGGTAAAGGGCTTTCAAAGAGTATATTGGCTTTTGGAGAGTATGCATTTAACAAGTCACACGCAGTTGCATACGCACATCTGACCTACTACATGGCTTATTTCAAGGTAAAGTACCCGAAGCTCTTTTACGATACATATCTTAAATATGATACTTCAGTTTTGGGAATGGCCGTTTACAATTTACAATCATTAGGCTACAAGATCCTTCCGCCACAACTGTTTAGAACTCGCAAAGCATCACATCAAACGGTTGAGACCAAAAGAAAGGATGTATATGATGCACATGATGTGCATAAAGTATATTCGCTACCTCTCTACGTGATTCCGGGAATCAGTGTGCAGAAGGCGGAAGAACTTGAAAACACGAAATTCAATAGTTTCGAGCATTTTGTTGAAAACTCAGGATTGTCCTTTTCGATAATCGAGGCACTGATAAAGGCAGGTACATTCGATAGTTTTTTTGAAAGTAGAAGGAAGGCGATACAGAAACTGAGAGATATGAGGAGTGGTATAAGTAGGGAGGCAATCGAAATCGGTGGGAAATTGTTTGGAAAAGTTGTTCAGCAAGATGAGACGAAAGTTGAAGAGACGTGGGAACGAACGAATATGGAATATGATATATTGAAGGTAGCGTTGACACCACCTGGCGAGGTTTTGAATAAGCTTGCTCCGTATTCTCTGGCCTATTCTCTGAACCTTCCGTATGGAGTACATGTCATCGTTAAGGCAGGTTTTGGAAGTGATGGAACAAGCGTTTTCAAGATAAACATACCAGATGGCTACTACACACTCATCTATCCTGAACGATATGAACCAAGCTTGCACTCTGTTGAGTATAGAATATACGGCACGATTCTAAAGCAGGAGATATCAAAGTCTAGCTCAGATGAGAGCTACGAGATCATCAAATTACCTGATAGAAAGACAATTCCGAATGCAAGACCAATCATGAACAATTTCAAAACTGTGTTTACCGAGCAGATAACATAACGTAATGATAGTGTGGATACAGATATAGTATCTGTGTATTTGTGATTTAACATTCGGTCTGGCTGTTTGTCTTTCGATTCTGCGTCGAAATTTCAAGAGAAGGTGAAAATCATGAAAGAAGCGATGTTCTATCGGAAAGAAGGACAAGAAGTACAGATGAGGATGGTGAGATGCGAGCTTTGTCCTCACAGTTGTGTGATTGCAAATGAAAAGGTAGGGGTATGCAAGGCACGAAAAAACATCGATGGTGTTTTGTATTCGATGAATTATGGTGAAGTTTCGTCTATTGCACTTGACCCTATTGAAAAGAAACCACTTTTTCATTTTTACCCCGGAAGGTATATCATATCTGTTGGCACATGGGGATGTAATTTTAGATGCGCATTCTGTCAGAATTGGGAGATTTCTCAACAGAGACCTTACTATATAAAAACTATCTCATCCGCTGACCTTGTCAATGTAGCAGTAAGTTATCTGCACCAAGGAAATATAGGGATATCATATACCTACAATGAACCACTGATTTGGTACGAATACGTATATGAAACATCGAAGCTTGCGAAGGAGAAAGGGTTAAAGAACGTGCTTGTAACAAATGGATTCATAAATGAAGAACCACTGAGAGAGATTGTGCCGTTCATCGATGCCATGAACATAGACCTTAAAGGGCTTAATGATGATTTTTATCGCAGGGTTTGTGGCGGGAGATACGAACCTGTGTTGAACACGATAGAGCACTGTGTTGAAAGTGGTGTCCATGTGGAGGTTACAACGCTTGTCATCCCGGGTGAAAATGATTCAGATGAAGAACTTGAAGATGAATTTAAGATGCTCTCGGATATATCAGATGAAATTCCCCTTCACCTTTCAAGGTACCATCCCGCTTACAGATATACTAAGTGCTCAACCGATGTAGAGGAGCTAAAGCATCTGTATGAGCTTTCAAGAAAGTACTTGAAATATGTTTATTTAGGCAATGTATGGGATTCAAAATACGAAAGCACATACTGTCCAAATTGTCATAGTACTGCTATAATAAGAGAGGGATTCAAAACGAAAATCGTCAATCTGGATGAGGAAGGACGGTGTAAGGTGTGCAACAACCAGATCCTAAGGAGATTATGATTCTGAACAGGATAGTGGTCACCTCCGTGGTTGTAATGTTCATAGTAATTATTGCAATTTACCTCTTACTTTTTAGTGGGAAGACTGGCCAGTATTCTGATTTTGAAGATTATATATTTGGGACATATGTTCGTGTGCGTATCTCTTCTACGGTAAATCCTTCTACTGTATCAAAAGCGATTTTCAATGAGATGAAAAGATTGGAAGGAAAATATGATCCGCATTCCGAAAACAGTGTGCTCTACCAATTGAATCATGCGAACGGCTGGGCTGTTGTCGATGATGAAACGCTGGCTTTGATAGATTTGGCACTCAAATATGCGCGACAAACAGAGGGGGCATTTGACCCTACTTTAGGGAGACTTGTAGATACTTGGGGATTCAGCAAGTTCACTCAGCATGAAGCGGAAGGTAGTGGGTTTGTTGTACCTACGATGAGCGAGATACAAGAAGAACTTGTGAATTCCGGATATAATAAGGTAGCAGTTGATTATGTTGGAAAAAAGGTAAATACGAACGGTGTATGGATTGATCTTGGGGGTATGCTGAAAGGTTATGCATTGAAACGGGCATATCAAATTGCAAAAGAATACGACGCAAAGTGCCATGGATTCGTTGAAACCGGTGGACAGATAATGATACTGGGTCCCAAGTACAATAAAGCGAACTGGGTGATAGGGATACGAGATCCAAGAGGCCAACCTGGAGAAAATGTGGGGATGGTATATCTGAAAGAAGGGTCTATAGCAACGAGTGGTGATTACGAAAGGTTTTTCATCGTGGATGGTGTCAGGTACCACCACATAATCGATCCAAAGAGCGGTTTGCCAGCTAATGGCGCAATCAGTGCTACAATTATCAGTAGCGACCCAGTTGTCGCAGATGCCTTTTCTACAGCAGCCTTTGTGCTGGGTGAAAAGAGTTGGCTTTTTACTCGTACCGTTTTCCCAAAGTATGGCGCAGAGGTTTTTTTGGTAACACCTAAAGGAAAGATATTGCAAACAGATAATTTCAGATTTTACGAGCAGCCTGATAAATAGAAGATAGAAGGAGGAAGTGTCTATGAAGAAAATGAAGAGTTTCGGTGGTAGGAATTTAGGTGGAAGTAGTGGAATGCCGGGTGGACTTCCGAAAAATTTTGCCGAGTTGCAAAGGTTGCAGGTTAAGATGGAAGAAGAATTGAAAAGCCTCGAAGAGGCATTTGCCACAGAAGAAGTAGCAGTAGAAGTAGGCGGAGGAGCGATGAAGATAGTTGCTACTTGTGATAGGCAAGTGAAGGACGTTGTTTATGAAAGCGATGTCTTGGAAGATCAAGAGATGTTCAAAGACCTTTTAAAGGCAGCTATCAGTGAATTATGGCAGAAAGTCGACGAAATTAGGGAAGAGAGGACAAACGAGATAATTGCCAAGTACAATCCTTTGGCTTGAGTAGTAGATTTCGAAGTTATATGTAAGGAACATATGGATATGTATAAACCAACAGACCGGAGTGAGCCTCCGGTCTGTTTTTCACACAACTCTTCAAAGGCCCATCTTAAAGCTTGTTTTAAAGCCCATTTCAAGGCTCGTCGTTGATTTCGTTTGTGGTATAATAATCTAAAGCAGATTCTCTAATCAGATAACCCAAAATAAAAATCCTAAGGAGGAATACTATGAGACAGAAAAAGCACCCATCTTATATGTACCTAATTTTGGTGAACTGCGTCATTCTCTTACTGTTTTATGTTGTAAAAAGCTTTTTCATCAATAGTGAGATCGCTTATTTGTTATTCGGTGCGCAATTCGGCCCACTTGTGTCAGGAGGACAATGGTACAGGATAGTTACCGCGATGTTCATGCATGGTGGATTTTTACACTTGGCTTTCAATATGTACGCTCTTTATATATTGGGTTCAAACGCAGAAGCATTGTACGGAACTTATAGATTCTTGTCATTCTATCTTCTGTCAGGGATAGTTGGCAACATAGCAACTCAGATTTTTTACTACGATGCGCTATCCGTTGGTGCGAGTGGCGCAATATTTGGTCTTGTGGGTGCACTCTTCGGTACTGGATTTAGGAAAGATACACCGTTTTATCTCAAACCAATGACTGGAACTGCATTGTTGCCCATGATCATACTCAATATTGTGCTAGGATTTATGCCTGGCTCAGGTATAAACAACGCTGCACATATCGGTGGTTTGGTTACAGGTATAATCCTTGGACGTTCTGTTCCAGTCTATCCTTCTTATAGATTGGAGAGAATATGGAAAGTGATTATGTATATACTCATTGGAGTCGTTATTTTGAGCTATGTGCTATTGGTGAAGGATATTATCATATGATTTGTGTATGATAGTACTACAGGCATTGCTTTGGCATTTTGGAAATAACGTAGAGGAGGTGCCTGATATGGCACGGATAACGAAACTTGTATCAGTATTGATGCTGTTGGTAGTATCTTTATGTTTGGTTAGTACAGTTGTGAGTGCTGATGTTTTGGTTCTGTTCGATTCTTACGGGCTACTCTACAAGAGTGTGGTAGATGGAGATGTGGTTCCTAGCAACTGGAGTGCCTTGCAGATTTCAGCACAAAAATGGTATTTGGAAACGCTGGTTACAGATTCAAAATACCAGTTACCTACGCAGCTTCCGGAAGGGGTCTATCAACTAAAAGGTAATACCCTCATTTCTGAAAACGGTGAAATCTATGCCAATACATCTTTCGGATTGGCAAAGGTCATACAAACTGGAGAGACACAAAAGGTGCTAAGGGTATCAGAAAAAGCAGATGCACTCTTCCAAGTGCCTGGAGGCTATAGAATATACTATACGTTGAAGGGAAATCAGCTTGAGCAGTTCTTCGAACTGAACTCACCAGTCGATAAGGCATATGTGATATTGTCCACTGCACCCGGAGGGGAGGGACGGGCAGTTAATTATGCAAAGACTGTAATGGCTGACTTTTCTGCTCAAGAGGTTACGACTGGCGGGAGGAAGATATTCGTGCTAGGGGATTTGGAAGGTTTGAGAAGTGGTATCAATGTGAGGAACAAGAGTATTCCCATTGTTCGCAAAGACTGGAATCTGATATCTCTGGATTATTCGTATACCTACTCTTGGCAACCTGCGGACTATGTTGTTGATATCCAGTGTAACGACGAGCTCCCAGCGGGAAATGTGTTTGTGTTTTCGGATATTTCAGGATATACTGTACCGATAGGTACTGCTTATATGCCAGATATAAATAAAGAAGGCGAGCTTTTCGTGTCGAAGAGTTGGGAGGTGTACCATAACTGGAATCTTACCAAATCGACAAAGCTTAGTGGGAAGGTCTATATCACAGGTGAACTGAATTTGAGAGGGTACGGACCAACAAAGATAGTCATTAGAGCCAATAACATAAGCGGTCTCTCAATTTCAAGTGGCACGATCAAGAAGCAAACTGCTGATTATGCAGAGATCGAGTTCAATCTTTCAGGGACTGCCCAGATTAAGATATCTTTCAATTATGTAGGCTGATGTGCGGGCTGAACTAAGCGAAGTACCGAGCATAGTACATGTAGTGTTTTAGTGTAGATGTGATTAGTAATAAGTGGTTTTCTGCGTTAGGATAGACGGAGGTAAAATAAACGTGAAAAACGATGTATTGAAGTTTCTTTCAGAGAACTTGAATAGTGTTAGTAAGCCTGGAAGGTATATCGGTGGAGAGTATAACAGTGTTGTGAAAGATGGAAAAAACCTGCTTCGATTGGCTTTGGCGTTCCCGGATGTATATGAAGTTGGAATGTCGCACTACGGTTTGGACATACTCTATTGGTTAGCCAATGATCTTGACTTTACTTATGCTGAACGTGTATTTCTGCCTTGGCCTGATATGGTGCAATTGATGGAAGATAGAAACATTCCACTCTTCACGTTGGAAACGAAGACACCTATTTATGAGATGGACGCAGTGGGTATTTCGATAGAATACGAACTCTCTTACACGAACGTGTTGAAGTTACTAGAACTTTCGAAGATACCTATCAGATGTTATGACCGAGGTGATGATGTTCCAATTGTTATCGCAGGTGGACCGGTTACTTACAATTGTGAAGCCATTGCAGAAGCATTCGATGCGATTTACCTAGGCGACGGGGAAGTTAATTTTACTAATATGCTTAAGGTGATTCATGAAACGAAAGGTATGAAACGCGAAGAAAGGTTGAATGAACTACTGAAAATAAATGGGGTATATATTCCGATGTTTTATGAACAATTCGGGAGGCAGATCTTACCGAAGTACGATCATGCCCCAACGTTGATCAAGCGAAATATACTCACAGATTTGAACAGTGCAAGGATACCTCCTAAGAAAGTCATCGCACATGTGGAAAGTGTGCATGATAGAGCCGTCGTTGAGATCAGCCGTGGATGTACTCGGGGTTGTAGATTCTGCCAGGCAGGGTATGTTTACAGACCAGTGCGTGAGAGAAGTTCGGATGAGATCGTAGCATCTGTGAAGGAATTGATCACAAGTACGGGCTACAGCGAGCTTTCACTCCTTTCACTTTCTTCCCTAGACCATTCACAGATTGGCGAGATTATAGATAAGCTTTTACCGTATGCGAAGGAGAACATGATCTCGATTTCTATACCATCGACACGTGTTGATGCATTCAACATAAAGGTTGCAAATAGTATTGCAGAAGTCAGGAAAACAGGACTAACGTTTGCACCAGAGGCGGGTAGTCAAAAACTTAGGGATGCTATCAACAAAAGAATAACTTATGAAGACATAATCGATACTGCCAAGGAATCCAGAGATGCAGGTTGGCAAAGGATAAAGTTGTACTTTATGGTCGGATTTCCCGATGAGACGCAGGATGATATACAGCAAATAGGCGAGCTTATAAAGGCGATTAAAAAGTTGGGTTTCTCGAATGTGACTGCATCGGTAAATATGCTCATTCCTAAGCCGCACACTGCCTTCCAATTTGCGAGGTTGCAGTCACCTGAGTATATGAGTTCTGTAAGAAAGATATTGGGCCCTTATAGAAATTTTGCAAAAATTGATATTAACGATGGTAAGAAGAGTTTCGTTGAAGGAATTCTTTCGCGCGGTGATAGAAGGCTCTTTCCTGTAATTGAAAAAGCATATAAAATGGGATATTATGATGAGTGGGGAGAGTATTTTGTTTATGAAAAATGGGAGAATCTGTTTAATGAGATCGATATATCACAGTATATTGGACCATACGTGCCAGATGACAATTTTCCATGGGATCATCTGGATAGCGGTGTAGACAAGGCATTCTTGTGGGATGAGTACCAGAATTTCAAAGATGAAATTACTACGAAAGATTGCCGTGATGGGTGCACTCTCTGTGGTATATGCGTCGCATATGGTGTGAGAAACGTTATAATGGGGGAATATCGGTCAACTACCCACGGCCTATAGAGGCGGGGGCTTGTAGAAATGCAAGCTCGGTTGATTAGCCTATGTCATTAGTTTTTGCTAATGATTAGTTATAGCAGAATATATAGTCACCTTGGGATGCTCCACAAGTCCCATGCTCTGAGGGGTAGGAGAAGTGCTATTACCATTAAACCTGCTATAACATTGGCGATGTGGACTTACAGGCTTTGGCCTGACTTATCTTGACGGAGGTTTTAATGTGGTTGTATCATCCCCCACTTACAGAAGTGGGAGTCTTCTTGCAGGAAAATGATAAAAGAGATGAAGAAATAAAGACTTAGTGATGTTCAATGGCTAGTATGGAGGTGTAAAGAATGGGATCGCTCGAGAATCAAGAAAACCAAAGTAATTATGAACACCATGAACATTATGAAAGACTGCATCCAAAGGTTTTCAAAGTTCCAATCGATAGGATACGGATGGGTTATTATTCCGACAAATACTTCACAAGATATGTGGAAGTGCTGAAGAAGGATAACAAGCATCCAAGGGTCTATTACCAGTTCTTCCCAAGAGATAATGCAGTCATCTGTGGTGTGGATGAGGCGCTTGCGATATTGAGATACTGTACAGGATATTACAAGGATGAAGAAAAGGCGCAAGGACTGTACAATAAAATGCTGAAACTCGACAAGGAAATGCAGAGTATGTCAGTTGAAGGTAACGTTGAAGGAATTGTGGAACTTACAAGAAGGAAATGGGACCTGAGGTTAAGATTAAACGAACTCTGGGTTGATAAATGGAACGAAATAGAGGTCAAGGCTGTATACGATGGTGATTATGTTCCAGAAGGTGAGCCACTTATGACTATAGAAGGAGATCCAGTTTACTTTGGTTATTTAGAGACAGTACTTCTAGGTGTCATAGCTCGAGCAACTAGTACTGCAACCGCCGTGAAACGTGTTGTCGATGCTGCAAGAGGTAAACCTATTCTGTTTTTCAGTGCTCGCTTTGATCACTATTGGGTACAAGCAACAGATGGGTATGCTGCACTCAAGGCTGGTGCATTTGCAGTTTCTACGGATGCAAATGCGGATTATTGGGGTGTTGAATCGATGGGTACTATTCCCCATGCACTCATTGGGGCATATGATGGTAGTACAGAAGATGCATCCATTGCATTCGATAAATACATGCCGGACAATGTAAATAGGATAATACTCGTTGACTGGGATAACGACGTTATAGGTACAACTTTCAGAACAGTCAAGAAACAATACGAGTACATCATGAAAAAAGAATTTGTGCTTGGCGTCACAAATCCATCCCCTGTGATTGGACCTGGTGCTGGCAAGATATGGGGGGTTAGATTCGATACTTCGGGAAGCCTACGCGACAAGTCGGTCACACCGATTGGGCCGCAGTCATTTGGTGTCTGTCCGGAGTTGGTATGGAGGGCAAGGCAAGAATTTGATAAGGTGGGATTACAAGAATTGAAGATCGTTGTCTCTGGTGGATTCGATGAAGAGAAGATCAAACTTTTCGAATCTCTTGGCGTACCTGTCGATGTCTATGGGGTAGGATCTAAATTGCTCAAGAAGAAAATAGACGTAACAGCGGATATAGTGGAAGTTAATGGAAAACCTTGTGCAAAGGTGGGAAGGTACAAAAAGAATGCATTTCATTTGAAAGCAGTAAATAAACGATATTGGAAAGAGTAATTTTGATTTTGGTTTTCCTAAGCATGCGATGTTAGAATAATGTTAGGATAATAGATGAAAACGCAAACTCTTATCCTAGAAAAGAAGATAGGAAAAGGGGTGTGTTATATGTGGAAGATAATAAAGAGCACAGTAAGTGAGTTTGAAGCAAGGATGATAGAAAAGTTACTGGTTGTTTATAATATTCCTGTAGTACTACAAGAGACGGGTTTATTCGTCCATCCTATTTTTGGGAGTAGTACACAGTACGAAGTGCTTGTACCAGAAGATAGATATGGAGAGGCAATCAATATTCTTCGATGGGAGGGAAAGGTTGTGAAGTATACACCACTTTACGAAGATCATGTGAAGTTAGGTGCTAAGATCGTTGAGTTTGCTGGATATTATATGCCGCTTCAGTACGATGGTATTGTTGCAGAAGTGGAGAACGTGAGGAAGGAAGTTGGAATGTTTGATGTATCGCACATGGGTGAGTTTGTGTGCGAAGGTCCGGATGCTGTGAAGTTTGCAAATTATGTTATTACAAACGACCTTGGAACGATAGATTTCGGGGATATCATCTATAGTGCTATGTGCAACGAGAACGGTGGGTTTGTGGATGACCTGCTTGTTTACAAGATATCTCCAGAACGGATAATGTTCGTTGTCAATGCGTCGAATATGGATAAAGATTTCCAGCACATGCTGAAACTATCGCAAGGATTCGAAGTAAAACTCACAAATGTTTCAGATAATACAGGATTGATCGCTGTCCAGGGGCCTAAGGCACAAGAGAAAGTCCAACCCCACACGAACTTGAATCTCGAAGAGGTAGGCTATTATTCGTTCAAAGAGGGCGAGATATTCGGTGTCAAGGGTATCATCTCTCGAACAGGTTATACTGGGGAGGATGGCTTCGAATTCTACATTCCGGCAAGTCAAACTGCAGTTGCTTGGAGGAAACTACTCGAAATCGGTATCAAACCAGCTGGTCTGGGTGCAAGAGATGTCCTGAGATTGGAAGCAGGGCTTTTGCTGTACGGTAATGATATGGATGAAACAGTCACTCCGCTGGAGGCATCCATCCCTTGGGCGGTGAAATTCGAAAAAGGGGATTTCTACGGTAAAGGGTCACTTTTGAAACAAAAAGAGGAAGGCCTGAAGAGGAGACTCAGGGGGATAATGCTCGATACTAAACTCGTCCCAAGGCATGAAATGGAAGTTTTTAAGGACGGTCAGAGGATTGGATATGTGACAAGTGGAACGTTCTCACCAACACTCGGAAAGCCAATCGCATTTGTTATGGTTGATGCAAGCGTAAAGATCGGAGATACAGTTCAAGTATCGATTAGGGATAAATACGTGGATGCGAAGGTTGTAAAGACTCCATTTTATCGTGGTAGTGTTAGGTCTCGGAAGTGATAAGGATTACTTAATCAATTGAACTGAAGGGAGTGAAAACAAGTGCATAGATACATTCCTCATACAGAGGAAGAAATAAAGCAAATGCTTGCAGAAATTGGAGTTAGCAGTATAGATGATCTATTTGTCGATGTGCCAAAAACAATCGACGGTTACAAAATACCGGAAAGTAAGGACGAGTTCACGGTAAGAAAAGCAGTTCAGGGTCTGGCGAGGATGAACGTAGAATTTGAGCCTGAGAATGTTTTTCTTGGTGCAGGGATATACTTTCATCACATTCCAACTGTTGTAGGACATCTCGCTTCAAATCCCAACTTTCTTACTGCATACACGCCCTACCAAGCTGAAGTATCTCAAGGCACGTTGCAGATGCTCTTCGAGTTTCAGACGATGATGTGCGAATTGACAGGCATGCAAGTTTCAAATTCTTCGATGTACGATGGTGCGAGCGCCTTTGCCGAGGCCTTACTTATGGCTGCGAGGATCAACGGAAAGAAAAAGATGTTGGTGGCAAAGACAATTAACCCTGAGTATAGAACTGTTGCAAGGACATATACAAAACCTGCGGGAATAACGATCGATGAGATAAATTACAACAGATCTGGAAGGATAGATGTCGAAATGTTGAGGTCTAAGATCGATGACGACACATCCGCAGTAGCTGTTGCATACCCCAATTTCTTCGGCATAGTTGAGGATTTGAAGTCGTTGCGGGAACTGATACCAGAGAATATCGTGTTTATCGTTGTCGCTGAGCCAGTCTCTTTGGCTATCCTTGAAGCTCCTGGTAAATTTGGAGCAGATATAGTTGTTGGAGAAGGTCAGTCACTTGGTGTTACTCCAAATCTCGGTGGACCTGGTATAGGGTTTTTCACGACGCTCGAAAAGCACGTCAGGAAAATGCCTGGCAGGATAATCGGTCAGACAAAGGATGTCGATGGAAAGACAGGTTATGTGATGATTCTCCAAACAAGGGAGCAACATATACGAAGAGAGAAAGCTACTTCGAATATCTGTTCTAATCAAGCATACATTGCCCTGCTTAATGCACTTTATTTGTCAGTGATGGGCCCGCAAGGTCTGAAAGAAGTGGCTTGGCGTTCTTACAATAGCGCACATTATCTTGCTGACGAACTTGCGAAGAGAGGATTCAAGAGGGTTTTTGATGGTGAATTCTTCAATGAGTTTGTTGTTGAGATACCTATCAGTTACCGAGAAAAATGGCATGAGATGGTTAAAGATGGAATACTTGGACCAATTCCAATCGATAGAGTTTACAAAGAATTAGGACCAAGTGCGCTTGTATGCACAACAGAAGTCAATACGAAAGAATCTATGCAAAGGCTAATAGAGGTGATGACCAAATGACGATCTTCGAAAAATCTGTGAAAGATAGGAAAGGATACGAGCTTCCACCTTACGAATTATCAGATGTAGGATGCAATTTACCTGAGCACTTGATAAGGAAAGAGGCACCTTTACTCCCAGAGGTTTCAGAAGTTGATGTGGTAAGGCATTACACAGAACTCGCACACAAGAACTATTCTGTTGATCGTGGCTTCTATCCGCTTGGTTCTTGTACGATGAAGTACAATCCCAAGATCAACGAGGATATGGCAGCTCTCTTCACAAATCTACATCCGTTCCAACCGAGGGAGACAATCCAAGGTGCAATTAATCTCATGGGAGAGTTGAAAGACCTATTGTGTGAGATAACGGGTACGGATGATATGACGCTCCAACCTGCGGCAGGTGCGCATGGCGAATTAACAGGTCTGCTCATAGCTCGTGCGTATTTCGAAGATAAAGGCGAGCTGGACAAACGCAGAAAGGTAATAGTACCAGATAGTGCTCATGGTACAAATCCAGCATCCGCATCTATGGCAGGTTTCGATGTCATTGAGATAAAGTCAGGTGATGATGGTTGCGTGAATTTAGAGGAACTGAAGGCACATCTCGATGACACAGTAGCAGTTATAATGCTGACAAATCCGAACACATTAGGCCTTTTTGAGAAGGATATATTGAATATATCACAAATGGCACACGAAGTAGGTGCAGTACTGTATTACGACGGTGCCAATTTGAATGCGATAATGGGTAGAACGAGACCCGGTGATATGGGATTCGATATAGTGCACTTGAATCTCCATAAAACGTTCAGTACACCTCATGGAATGGGCGGACCTGGTAGCGGTCCGATAGGTGTAAAGGCTCATCTTACACCATTTCTGCCAACTCCTATTGTAAGAAAATCAGCTGACAAGTACGATTTAGATTACAATCTGCCAAAATCCATAGGGATGGTCAGAAGTTTCTACGGGAATTTCGGCGTTATGGTAAAGGCCTATACATATATCCATACAATGGGCAGTTGTGGATTGAAGCATGTTAGCGAGATGGCAGTGCTCAATGCAAACTACTTGAGAAAACGACTTTCGAGGCTCTATAAAGTGGCATATGATCGTGTGTGCATGCATGAGTTCGTTATCGATAATGAAGACTTTGCAAAGAAAACGCAGGTAAAGACCTTGGATATTGCCAAGAGATTGCTTGATTACGGACTACATGCACCAACTGTGTATTTTCCACTCATCGTCCATGAAGCGATGATGGTCGAACCAACAGAGACTGAGAGTAAACAATCGTTGGATACATTTGCAGATGCAATGGAGAAGATATACGAAGAAGCCATAGAAAATCCAGAAGTCGTAAAGAGTGCACCACATGTTACCCCAGTCAGAAGATTGGACGATTTAACTGCGACGAAATCACCGATTTTCAGATACAAGAAGTGAAAATGCGAAAGCAAGGAACAAAAAAAGATGATTTGGAGGGTGAGGAGACATGCATCCAACTGATTTAATTGCAGCATCGAAAACCTTAGAGGTAGATGCCTTGGCAAAAAAGCTTATATCCGAAGGTAAAGATGTTGTCAACTTGACGGCTGGTGAGCCAGATTTTCCTACACCAAGACCGATCGTAGAAAAGGCAATAGAAGCCCTTGAAAAAGGGTATACGAAGTACACAGATAGCAACGGAATCCCACAACTTCGCGAGGCAATATCGAGATATCTGAAAAACAAGAAGAATGTGGAATTCTCTCCTGATGAGATCGTTGTTAGTAATGGTGGGAAACAGTCGTTGTTCAATGCTTTTGCCTCTATCTTGGATTCTGGTGACGAAGTGATACTCTTTGCCCCTTTGTGGGTGAGCTATCCCGCACAGATAATCTTGAGTAGGGGCAAACCAGTTGTAGTTAAGACGAAATTCGAAAATGGCTTTATGCCGATGAAAGATGAATTACTCAGTGCTGTAACGGAAAATACGAGAGCAATCGTCGTAAACTCCCCTAATAATCCATCTGGCGGTATCTATGATTACGAAACGCTCAAGATGATTGCACAGGTTGCAAATGAAAGAGGGATATTCGTCATCACCGATGAAGTATACGACGACCTTGTCTATGAAGGAATGCACAAATCGATGTACGGGCTGGTAAAGGAAGAACTCTTGATCTATGTAAATGCATTCAGTAAATCACACTCAATGACAGGTTGGAGAGTAGGATATGTGGCTACAAAGAACAAAGATGTCAAGAAAAGAATTTCGAAGATTCAGAGCCACGTTGCTTCCAACATCAACACAATTGCTCAATATGCAGCCATTGCCGCATGTGAAACCGATAATGCGTATATGGTAGAGGAATTCAAAAAGAGAAGGGCTTTTGTGGTATCGAAGGCAAGAGAATATGGTATTGAATTCTTGGAGCCGAAAGGTGCATTCTATCTATTTTTCAAAGTGAATGGTGACGATGAAGAGTTCTGTAAGAGACTACTCGCAGAAAAGCTTGTTGCCTCGGTTCCAGGTAGTGCATTTGAAATGCCGGGCTTTGTTAGAATAAGCTTTGCAAACTCACTCGAAGTACTTGAAAAGGGTACGAATAGAATAAGGGAATTCATGGCAAGTTTTAAATAATTGCAAAAGTGCTTTGCAAACTTTGTAAACAGGGGCGTGCCTGTGAGAGTGTGATCATACAAACAGAGCACGCTTTTGTTTTTTTACGTTAACTTATTACCCAGAAAATTAAAGAATGATACAAGATGTCTTAACTGAAATCTGGTATAATAAAAACAAGGATAGTGATTGTATTTAGCAAGGAGTGGTAACAGTGGAAAAGGATAAAAAGTTGAGAAAGGAAAAGATTCTTTCTCAATATGATATAATTAAATTGACAAACATGGGTAGTAAGGAAGCAAGGAAAGAACTTGAAGAAAGATTGAAAAATGCTAGTGCTATAAAGACATCCAGTAAAAAGGAGCCCGTCCCTGCTATCTATGGAAGTGAAAGGTTAGGTCAACTACCCACCGCCAATAGAGGCGGGGGCTTGTAGAAATGCAAGCTCGGTTGATTAGCCTATGTCATTAGTTTTTGCTAATGATTAGTTATAGCAGAATATATAGTCACCTTAGGATGCTCCACAAGTCCCATGCTCTGAGGGTAGAGGGTAATAGTTAAACAACTCTGAGGGGTAGGAGAACTGCTATTACCATTAAACCTGCTATAATGTTGGCGATGTGGACCTACAGGCTTCAGCCTGACTTACCTTGATGGAGGTTTTAATGTGGTACATGTATCATCCCCCACATACAGAAGTGGGAGTCTTCTTGCAGGAAAATGATAAAAGCCATGACTGACTAGCTTCTAAAGGGGCGAGAGGTCAAGCTTTAGAAAGGGTGGAAGAGCACACTCCTCTCCAGTTTTGAAGAAGATATCTTTGTGCTCGCATATTATGAAAGCACAAGCTGATCAAGAGCAGATACCTCAATTGGAAGTTAAAGATTTTACAGCTTTAGTGGGTGAAAGTATCTTATTTGAAAACCTAAATATTTCGTTGAATGGTGGAACCATAGTTATTCTTTACGGTCCACGTGGTTCCGGAAAATCTGCATTTCTAAGAAGTCTTGCACGTTTGAATAAGGAAATATACCCCGACATTCGTTATTCAGGTGAAGTAATCCTGGACGGGAAGGATGCCAATTCCTATAAGGAGAAAGAAATTAGACAACTTGTAACATACATAGATACTAACTTTTTGGAATCTCTTGATTACTTGAGTTTCAAAGAACTCATTCAGCTTGTCTTTGGAAAAGATTTTAAGTTTAGCGTAGAAAAGTACGCATCTGAGCTTGATGAGTTTGGAGTTCTAAAGGCATTGTACAAATTTGAAAAGACCCCACTCTCTTCCTTTTATGTGCTTGAAAAGATAGGACTTCTCCTTTTTATTTCTTCCCTCCGCAATTCTTCTCTACTCATATTCGACTGTATACTAGACCACTTAGATGATGAACACGTTGAATTTGTTACAAAAACACTGAAAGAAATTTCTGAAAAGAGAATACTAATCCTAGCAACAAGGACTCTAAAGAGATTTATAGGGCTTGGAGATGTTCTAATTGTGATGAAAAGTGGTAAAATATTATATGAAGGGGATCCCAACACATATATTTTGGAGGGAATTAAATGAATGTATTAGCTGTTTGCCTTAACCCTGCGCTTGACAGAGAGTTTTTTATAGATCAATTTACGCTTAACAAACTGAATATGGTACCAAGTGAAAAGAGCCGCATGTCTCCAGGTGGTAAGGGTGTAAACGTAGCGACAATTCTATCGAAATACGGTATTTCTTTGATAGTGACTGGCTTCTTGGGCGGATATGTGGGATATGTACTCATCTCAGAGTTGAGAAAGGCCAGCCCTTTGATTTCAACAAGTTTCGTTAATATCAGAGATGAGACAAGAGAAAATATAGTAATAACGGACACTGTTAATCACGAACTCACAGAGATAAATTCTGAAGGGCCATTTGTTAGCCCGGAGTCGGTGGATATCTTTTTGAGAAAATTCGAAGTACTTGTTCAGAAAGTTCAGACTGTTGTCATTTCTGGTAGTGTCCCAAAAGGTATCCCCTTGTCGTTCTACGGAGAACTCACAAAAATCGCTAAGAAATATGATAAAACAGTGTTCTGGGAGGCAAGAGATGAGATAATATCAGAATCGATGAAGATAGCACTACCTGATGTCATCAAATACGACATGCGCAGGAGTGAGAAGATTTTAGGGAAAATCCTGAGTAAAGAAGAAGAATATATTGCAACAGCACGTGATTTTGTAAAAAACGGTACAAAGCTCGTGATATTGTCTTACAAGACGATTCATGACTTCATCGGTACGGCAGACGGTGTTTGGAAGTTCTCACCGAAAGTCGATATAGATCACTCGTTCTTACTTGGGAGTGGCGATAATTTCGTAGCAGCCATGGTCTTGGCACAACTGGAAGGCAAATGCTGTATAGATATGGCACGATATGGATACGCAGCCGCAGTAGCTAAGACAGCATACATAGGGAAGGAACCACCTTCAAGAGGGCAGATAAGAGAATATATGAACTTCATCATAAGCGAGAGGGTGGATTGAGATGGAAGGCGTAAAGGTTTCTGATATAATGACACATGACCTAACTTTCGTCTTTGAAAATGATACCGTTGAACAAGTGATAGAGCTGCTTGATATGACTCGCTTATCGGGTGTCCCAGTTGTTGATAGTGATCTTAGAGTTGTGGGATTCATCGGTGAAGATGACATAATAAGAGCGTGTTTGCCAAGCTATTTTACTCTGCTTCAGACAGCAGCATTTCTGCCTGACACGAATCTATTTATAAAAAATCTGAAGGATATATCACATGAACCCATCATAAAGTACGCAACTAAATCTGTATTTACAGTGAAATCTTCCGATACCTTGCTTTTTGTAGCTGATACGATAATGCGAAAAGGCTATAAATTGATACCTGTTGTCGATGATAACAACGTGCTAATGGGTGTAGTAAGTCGGCTCTCAATCTTGAAAGAATCAGCACGTAGAGAAATGGCGGTGACCGACAAGTAATGAGAATTTCTGTGATTACACAAGGTTGCAAGATGAATCAGTACGAGAGCGAACTCATCATAGAGATGTTAGAAAATGCAGGATATGTAGTCGTCACTGATGAAGATCCGTTGTCAGATATTTATATCGTCAACAGCTGTGCCGTTACATCCGAAGCAGAGAGAAAGGTAAGGCAGATTGTCAGACATCTGAGAAGGGGCAATTCCAAAGCAAAGATAATTCTAGCGGGTTGCTACGCACAAATGCCAAGAAAGGGTTTGGAAGGCGAAGTGTTAGATGTAGACCTCGTACTGGGAAATTTGGAGAAGAAACAGATACTGAGTTTCTTGGATGAAAGTGGTGTGCATGCAGACTCGGATTACTGGAAAGAGGATAACATATCTTTTGAGCTCGTTGAGAATTCTGTTGAAGATCGCTCAAGGGCATTTGTCAAAGTAGAAGATGGATGTAACAATGGCTGTACCTATTGTGTAATCAGGAGTCTTAGAGGAACCAGGATCAGAAGTAAACCAGAAGAGGTTGTTTTGAAAGAGATCGAAAGACTTGTAGCTAAGAAGCATAGAGAAATAGTAATCACAGGACTTAACTTAGGTAAGTATGGTATCGACATGGAAGGTAAAGGTAATTTAGCCTCCCTTCTGATGAAGATCCTGAAGATGAGAGGGGATTTCAGAATAAGGCTCAGTTCTATAAATCCCGAGGATCTAACGGATGAATTGATTAAAATCATAGGAAATGAAGAAAGGATATGCAGTCATCTTCATATACCGTTACAGAGCGGGAGTACAACCGTCCTAAAGAGAATGGGAAGAAATTATAGTGTAGAAGAGTTCATGGAAAAAATTGAAAAGCTTAGAGCTCTTGATCCATTGTTCTCGATAACAACTGATATCATGGTTGGATTTCCAGGTGAATCGGAAGGAGAATTTGAAGAGACACTTGAGTTGGTGAAGAACGCTGAATTCAGTAAAGTTCATACATTTCGCTTTTCTGAGAGATCGGGTACAAGAGCAGCAGAATTTGAAGATCAAATCTCAGGAAATGTTAGAAAAGAAAGGGCAGAGCTTCTGATAAAATATGCACGCAATGCCGCTCATTATTATAGAGAGAAATTAATTGGACAGAACGCAAATGTATTGGTCGAGGGTGTATCCAACGGTATCTATGTTGGATATGATGAGTATTATGTATATCACGAGATAAACTCTGGAGCACTAGGTGAGTTTGCAAGGGTAAAGGTATATTCCGTCACAGAAGAAGGCGTGGTGTCGAAGGTTGATCAAAAGCAAGTATCCAATGAATGAGTTAGTGGAATCTCTTACAAAGGGTATAGCAGTATATGAAACCATTCGCACATATGATGGAAAACCATTTGCATTCGTTGAACACTACAATAGGTTGTGTAAATCATTATCATATTTGAAGATCGTTCCACCTACTCTAAAAGATTTTGAATCTCTGGTTTATGATAATCTCTCAGACAGGATAAGGATCGTCTACGCGTACTCAGGGAGGTTGTTTGAGTATGTTTTAACAGAAGAGAGCGACGATTTCAAAGTAGACTACGTGAAAATAGACTTTACAAACGTGCGGCGAGCAGATCCAAAGACAATGCCTCCAGATTTGAAATCTATCGGTAGACCAGATATATACCTTGCAAGGCTTACAAAGGGTGACAACTACGACGTTTTGATGTTTGGAAATCATGGACAGGTTTGCGAGGGGACTTTCAGCAACGTATTTCTTTTGAAAAATGGAGTGATAGTGACACCTTCTTTGAATTCCGGAATACTCGATGGGATAACAAGGATGCATGTAATCAAATTTTTCAGAGAGAAAGGCTTAACCGTTGAAGAAAGATTCGTTGAACCACAAGAAGTGTTTTACGCAGATGAAGTATTCTTGACACATACGAGTAGAGGAATCGTTCCAGTCAACCAAATTGGGAGTATAAAGACCCGTTCAACGGAACTTTCAAGGGCTTTATCTCAACAATTTGAGGATTATGTAAAATGGTTACTCTGAAGAAAGCCATCCAAGAACTCGCAAAGGGAAACTACTTTTTTGAAAAGATCTATATTCTCTCGTCTTTAGATGAACAGTCTGAAGCCATTCTCGGGGATAATATCGGCAAACATTGTGAATTTTCAGAATTCAAAGAAGGCACGCTTTATATAGAGTGCGATGATTACATGTGGGCAAATGAACTTAAGATGCTGAAAAGACAGTTGAAAAAGAAGATTCGTGAGAAACTGAATTTCGACATTAAAGACATAAACATAATCGTTGTAGATTCTCGTTGAATCGTTGTAAAGTTATCGGAGGTGAAGGTAAATGAGTACAGATGATGTTTTGAATGAAATTACAGCTGGTGAATACAATGCAGAAAACATACAAGTTTTAAAAGGGCTCGAACCAGTTAGGCAGAGGCCTGGTATGTATATAGGTTCAACTGGAAAGAATGGACTGCATCACCTGGTCTATGAGATCGTGGACAATAGCATAGACGAGGTTATACAAGGCTATTGTGACAAGATTAGGGTCGTCGTAAAAGAGGATGGAACAGTAGAAGTCGAGGACAATGGACGTGGTATCCCTGTTGATGTACATCCTGAAACAGGTGTAAGTGCACTCGAAGTAGTGATGAGTACACTGCATGCAGGGGGAAAGTTCTCAAAAGAAACATACAAAGTCAGTGGCGGGTTACACGGTGTCGGTGCATCTGTTGTCAATGCGCTCTCAGAATGGATGGAAGTTGAAGTACACAGGTATGGAAAGATCTATCGACAGCAGTATTCAAGAGGCATTAAGACAACAGAAGTAGAGGTTGTTGGCAAAACTGAGAAAAGAGGTACCGTAGTCAGATTTAGGCCTGACCCGATGATATTTACTACTACAGAGTTCGATGCGGATACCCTCTTGTCAAGGCTCAGAGATCTTGCATTTCTCAATCCAAATGTGACGATAGAGTTCATAGATGAGAGAAACGATGTTCAAAAGACTTTGCATTATGCAGGTGGTATAAAGGAATTTGTCTCTTATCTAAACAAGGGCTCTAAGACACTTCACGATGTGCTCTTGATCGAAGGTACTTATCAGGATACTGAGGTGCATATCGCCGTTCAGTATACAGATGATGAAGATGAAGAAATAGTTTCTTTCGTAAATAATATAAAGACGGTTGACGGTGGTACACACGTAACAGGTTTTAAGACAGCATTTACACGGGTAGTAAACGATCTTGGTAAGAAGAAAAACCTTATAAAAGGTGACCCATTTCGCGGTGAAGATCTACGCGAGGGTATGACTGCAGTTATCAACGTGCTGATGATGGGAATACCGCAGTTCGAAGGCCAGACGAAGTCGAAACTCGGTAACGAAGAAGTACAAGAGGCTGTTGCGAAGGTTATAAAAGACTCTTTAACAGATTGCTTTGAAGTCAATGAGAGCGCACTGAAAGTGATAATTCAGAAAGCTCAGCAGGCAAGGGAGGCCAGAGAGGCGGCAAAACATGCCAGAGAGGCGGTAAGGCGCAAGAATGCACTAGGTGCTTCAACACTCCCTGGAAAATTAGCTGACTGTATCACGAAGAATATAGAAGAAGCTGAGTTGTTTATAGTTGAAGGAGACTCCGCAGGTGGTAGTGCAAAACAAGCAAGGGATAGAAACTACCAAGCAATTCTTCCATTGCGTGGGAAGATACTGAACGTGGAAAAGAGCAATGAACTGAAATTGCTCAAAAATGAGCAGATAAGGGACATAATTACAGCTATCGGTAGCGGTACAGGCGATAATTTCGATCTGAGCAAACTGAGGTATGGGAAGATAGTGATAATGACCGATGCTGATGTGGATGGAGCTCACATTAGGACACTTTTACTTGCATTGTTTTATAGATACATGAGGCATTTATTAGAAGAACAGAGGATATACATCGCCATGCCACCACTATATAAGATTACGGTGAGCGGTGAGAAACCTGTGTACCTATATTCGGATGAAGAACTAAAAGAAAAGCTTGCGAGTATCGACGGTAAGAGATATGATATCCAGAGATATAAAGGACTCGGTGAGATGAACCCGGACCAGCTTTGGGAGACTACGATGAATCCGGAAAGCAGAAAGATCATGAGGGTCCAAATAGAAGATGCTGAAGAAGCAGACAATTTATTCCAGATATTGATGGGTAAAGATCCGGAAGAAAGACGTGGATATATAATGAGACATGCAAAACAATTATCGCTTCTAGATCTGGATGTGTAAATCTATAATTTGTGAAGTTCATCAATATAATGGGCAAGGATACTCCAACTTCCAAACGGTAGCTTAAGTTGGAGAAGAATTGTCCTACCTCTTTTCTGTTCGTCTTAAACTCTTAAAATAAACAAACGTGTGACATAATTATATCAACTGATACATCTGGCGCACATTAGTGCGGACAAGTAAACCGATGAGCCTGATGGCTCTACAGTGTAGAGGCTGCTTAGACCAGCCTGAGAGAATAAGGGTCGTTTGACTAAACTTCTTTCGAAATCCTCCACCTCTAAGGTGGCGGGTAGTTTAAGGCAGTTTCGCTGTTTTTGACGCAAGTAGACAAGTAGAAACAAAGATGCAGAGAGAGCTCTAGGAGTAGGGCTCTCTTTATTTTGAGGAGACTACATAAGGGAAATACAGCATGCCTATAGTATAATAAAACAGGACAAACTGACTTGAGTTTTTAGAAAGTTCAAAGGGGTGAAATGTTGAACCATTCTAGTATTGTGAGCAAACTAACCAAGGTATTCATAGTATTTATTATTCTCAATACGGTATCATATGTCTATCCGGCATTCGCTATATTCAAGTCAAATGTCACAACATTTGGCGGTCCTGTTTTGATGAGTGATATGATCGATGAGACGGATATACCGAATGAAATTCTAGAGAAGATAGTTGTCGCTTACGTACCCAGTAACAGCTCAATATCGCTAAGCAAGAAGTATCTACTAAACCTATTGAAAAAGCGTGTCGGGCTTGTCGATGTGCCTATCGATGATGTGCCTGTTGTGATAGAGGCAAGAAGCGAAAAGGGGACATCAAGTGAGACGAAAGTGAATATCATCTCCGACGACAAGATCGACGAGATAATTCTTGAACGACTGTACGAACACTACCCTGGCGATACCATCTTTACTCTGAAATCATCCTCCGGGAAAATCATCGAGCATGATAGCTACTCCGTCTCTGTTCATGCATACAGTAAGTCATCTCCATTTGTAAGGATAACATTGACAAAAAATGGACGAACCGTCGGTTACCTCGTCTTACAGTACAGTGCAAGTCTGTTAAGGAAAGTGGCAGTAGCTAATAGAAAAATAGAGAAGGGAGAAATCATCGGTATAAACGATGTGAAATATGAGGAAGTTAACATATACTCCCTGACAAAAGTTCCAGTTTTTGAAGAAGATCTTCCGATGATGACAACCAAGGTCTTTTCAAAAGATGAGTTAATCGATATGAGATATCTGTCGGAAGTGCCGATGATAGTTAAAGGACAGATAACAAAGGCTTACAGCAACATCGGTGGCATAAGTGTGTCAGTCATTGCACAGGCATTGGAGAACGGTTATGTGGGTAATGTGATACGTATCAAAAATCTTGATAGTGGCTCGATCATAAGTGGCATAGTTAAGGAAGATGGTACGGTAAAAGTTTTAGAAGGGAAGTGAAAGGATGAGTAGGAAATTCATAAGCAGTGTTTTGATATTTGTTTCTCTGATTGCTTTCTGTGATTCTTTGTACACTAATTCGAAAAATCCACAGTTTCAGAACATCTTAGGAACTTATAAGCCGTCACGTGTTGGTGATTATGTTACGATTGTTGTGTATGAATCACCAAGGATCTCCACTTCCTCTCAAGTCAATTCACTGAGCAACGCCTTTGTGAATGCCATAAATTCAGGTACGAAATTGATGGGAATAGATCTGAGCAAATACTTACCAACCAATGGCTCTGATACAGACAAAAGAGATAACAAGAGCCAAGCTAATGCTGTGTTGGAACTTACCGCGGTTGTTAAGCAAGTAGATGAGGCGGGAAAACTCTTCTTGGAAGGTAAAAAGCAAATCAAGGTAGGAAACGATTTAAGAGAGATCATAATCACAGGATGGGTACATCCCCAATCGATTGGTACGGGCAATGTTGTAAATTCAACGGATCTCATCGATGCAAAGATATGGGAGAATGGTAAGGTAGTATTCCAAGATGATCCACAAGAGAGTTCTTGGCTTGGGATGATACTTTCTTCAATAGTCGGGCTGTTCAAGTAGTCTTGCAAAGTTCCCAAATAAACGATGAGAGTGAAATGGAGGCACTGTTGATATGATGAAACCATCATTGAGATTGCTAACATTGAAGAGGTTTATAATACTTTTACTCATTGTGAACATATCTCTTTCATTTGGTGCAAATGTCAGGATAAAGGACTTTGCAAAATTCAGGGGTGCACGTGATAATCAGCTTTTTGGTGTTGGACTTGTGGTTGGTCTGAACGGGACAGGTGATAGTGGGACGCTTAATTCTACGCTCTTGGCAAATATGTTGAAGAACTTTGGAGTGACTGTAGATCAGAATGCGTTGAAAAGTAAGAACGTTGCTCTCGTTATGGTTGTAGCAGATATTCCTGCATTCTATAAACCGGGCATGAGATTAGATGTTGAAATTGCAAGCATAAACGATGCAAAGAGTCTGAAGAACGGTGTGTTAGTTCAAACACCTCTTTATGGGGCAGATGGGAATGTCTATGCGGTGGCTCAAGGGCCTGTCTCTGTTGGTGGTGAAGACGTAAAGGGGACCACGAATTTGCAGAAACGGTTTCCATTAGTTGGCTACATACCAGAAGGTGCTATCGTCGAGAATGAAATTCCTACAAAGATAGTTGATGGCAGTGCTGTTACGATACTTCTGAATAAGCCTGATATAACAACGGCTGCTAGAACTGCCCTTGCGATAAATCAGAAATTCGGTGTTAACATAGCGAAAGCAGTGGATGCATCAAGTGTAAAAGTAAATATCCCCAACGTTTTTTCAGATGATGTCATCTCATTTTTGGCATTGGTTGAGGAGATCGAAGTGCCGATGGATACAGTCACGCAGATAGTCATAAATGAACGGACAGGGACAGTCGTGTTTGGTGGTGAGGTTGCAATATCAGACTTTGTGCTTTCTTATGGCAATTTCGTCATCATCATCACAAATGGTCAACTTGGTGATAAACAAGCAACTATAGGGAATCTCGTTACTGCTTTGAAGTCACTTGGCGCCACACCTCAAGATGTAATCGCAGTAGTACAGGAACTCTACAAAGCCGGTGTGATCTTCGCACAGCTGAAAGTGATGTGAGGTGATCTACATGAGTATGGATAGTTCGAGTGTAAATGGTGCGATCCCTTTATCAAAGAGTGTGTCTTCTGTCAACACAAGTTCTGAAGAATATCAAAAGCAATTGAAGAAGGCATCAGAGGAATTTGCCTCCATATATGTGTACGAAGTATTCAAGAAGATGTACGACACTGTTCCAAAGAGTGGTTTCTTGCAAGAAGGGTTTGGGGAGAGCTGGTTCAGGGAGATGCTACTGCAGGAATATGCATTGAAGGCTGCTAGAACTGACTTAAAGAGTGTTTCTGATATGATTTACAAAAGTCTGGGTGGGAAAGAGCTATCCGAAGTGTATGTTGATAGGACGGAATCGATGAAGGTACTCGACATGTTGAATACTATAAGTTCTCTTGGTTCTTTACTGAACCCTCTTATTCCCGAGGATCAGAAATCTGGTGAGTGATGGTGAGGCTATGATTACGAATTTATCGACCACAGAGATTATCAGATTTTGGCTTCCAAGCCTATTTATTGCGCTACGCAATAGATAGGCTTTTGTTTTTATGGAGAAATCGTTTTTGCATTCTACTTCTAGCGTGCCCTTGTATGCAATAGAACTGTAACGTGAAACAACTACTATCTGGTCAGAGCGAGTGTAAATTTCGATATCTGAGAACCGTCCTGCCAAAAGTGCACGGCGCAGTACTTTTTGCAGTTGGTTCGTGAGTATTCTGCAATCTGGACTTGCCTTAGCACATAACTGCCTTATCCTTTCCGGAGATTCACTTGGGGTGTCACCTCGGATTGTATAAAAACTCTCACCGATTATGTGCATTCCTTTCTCCGATTCTTGGAACAAGATTTTCAAATCTTCAGTTTCTTCCATCTCCATTGTCTTGATCATATGCCTTGCCGATACGAATGGAATACTTATCGATTCTGATAAGAAGCTTGCATCACTTTCCTTGGTAAGGTTACTCTTGATCCTGGCGTAAGAGACTATTCCAGAGTGCTGAGAAAGGAGTTCGAAATAGTTACCAGAATAGAAGATATCTATGTAGTTCCCTTCTTCCAAATAGCCGGAGACTAAATCAAGCTCTGCGAGGAATTTCTTTTTCGAGATTCTTACGATATCTTCACCATTTTCGTATTCTTTCTTCGGCAAGTGAAGTTCTTCACCATTTTGGGGTTGCACGTACCCTACCTTTAGTTGAAGAATTTCAGTTTGGCATTTCAACGACAAGATACCGTTTTGGTAGGAGAAGATTACTTTGCCGTACAATTCAGATAGGAATTGTTTCACAACATCGAGTGGTGCTTCGAATGCGGGGAAAGGCTTTGGAAGATAGATAGGTGAAAGTTCAAAAAAGCCAGTAAGACAACCATCGGATGCCATTACATAGATCTCATTCTCTTCAACAAAGAAGAGGACTTTTCTATTTGAAGGTTCCAATGTACCGCATACCTTATCAGCCTTTTTCAAGATATTCTTGAATTTCTCTGCATCTACTTCGAGCATTTGACACCTCATCGATTTTTCTTTACCTACCCTTAAACCTCATGAACTCTATTCCAAATTTGATGTTCCCTCTCCGTTTTTTACTCTTCTACTCTATGTTCTTTCCATCATCATTTCAAAGAAATTTGGTGAAGGTTCTATACTAAGACCATCATCGTTGCCCTTTCTCAACCTTTCGATACCAGCTCTTGCTATCATTGCTGCATTGTCGGAACAGTATTCTAGTGGAGGCAAATAGAAATTGAAGTGTTTAGATAATTCGTCTATCTTTTGTCTCAGTCTGCTATTAGCTGCCACCCCTCCAGCGAACACTATGCTTTTCACGTTGTTTTCCTTTGCTGCTTTAGTGACTTTGTGTAGCAAGACATCGAGTATCGCCTCTTGAGCACTAGCTGCTAGATCGTTAATTGGCAACGTTTCTTCGGTGTAGCCTACCTTCTTCAGACGGTGTATTTCGTAAAGTACTGCCGTCTTCAGTCCAGAAAAGCTAAAATCGAAATCTGGATCGTAAATCTTTGGCCTCGTGAAAGGAAAGGCATTTGGATTTCCTTTTCTTGCATAGTAATCTATCTCAGGACCACCCGGATAGCCGAGACCTAGTAATCTCGAAATTTTATCGAATGCCTCGCCAGCAGCATCATCAACACTGCGACCGATTATTTTCATGTCTTCAGAGTTCAACACGTTAAATATCAGAGTATGCCCACCTGAAACCATCAAAACTATGTATGGCGGTTTCAGTTCAGGATATGCCAGATAGTTTGCATATACATGTCCGATGATATGATTTACTCCAACCAATTTCTTTCTATATCTCAGAGCTAGTCCTTTAGCAAATGACACACCCACAAGTAACGCACCTATCAATCCAGGTCCCTTTGTCACAGCTATGCCATCCAGCTCTTCCATTCTGATATTAGTTCGATCTACTAGTTCAGAAAAAAGAATTGGGAGCTTTTTCAAATGCTCCCGTGCAGCTATTTCTGGTACGACCCCGCCGAATTTCCTATGTGTCGGTATTTGGGAATATACTAAATTTTCTATTACACTATTGTCTTCTACTAATGCAACAGATGTCTCATCACAACTTGTCTCTATGCCCAAAACGATCATATGTCAAAATCACCGGACCTCAACCACGCAACTGTCGATAATTCTAGCATTATGCAGATTCCTTCATGAAGACCTGCGGTTTTTCCTTCTTCGTTACACAGTCTTCAGTGATTATAACCTTCTCAACTGCCTTTAAATCAGGTATGTCGAACATGATATCGATCATAACTTCTTCGAACACACTTTTTAGTGCCCTTGCACCAGTACCACGCCTGAGTGCTTCTTTTGCAATAGCATATAGTGCTTCTTCTGTGATTTCTAAACTCACACCGTCTATTTCGAAGAGTTTCTTGTACTGTTTTAACACGGCATTTTTCGGTTCTTTCAGTATTCTAATGAGGTCTTCTATGCTCAGATCATCTAGAGTTCCTATCACTGGGAATCGACCGACAAATTCTGGCATCAGTCCGTACTCAACAAGATCATCTGGTGTGACATATTTCAGTATGTCGCCCAACCTCATTTCTTCTTTGCTTTTCACTGGTGCGTTGAATCCCATAGTACTTCCTTCAATTCTTCTCTTTATTATTTCCTCAAGCCCGTTAAAAGCACCACCAACCACGAACAGTATGTTCGTCGTATCAACTTTTATGAATTCTTGATATGGATGTTTTCTACCACCTTGTGGTGGGACATTTGCAATCGTCCCTTCAACGATCTTCAGTAGACCTTTTTGAACACCTTCACCACTTACATCCCTCGTTATAGAGGGATTCGGGGACTTCCTTGCGATCTTATCTATCTCGTCTATGTAGATTATCCCATACTGCGCTCTCTCTATATCAAAGTTCGTAACTTCCAAGAGCCTGAGTACAACATTCTCAACATCCTCACCTACGTAGCCGGCCTCCGTTAATGGTGTAGCATCAGCTATGGCAAACGGCACATCGAGTATACGTGCAAGAATTCTTGCCATAAGCGTCTTACCACTACCTGTCGGACCTATGAGAATTATATTTGACTTTTCGATCTCTACGTCGCTTGTATCTTTCCCAAAAAACACTCTCTTGTAGTGATTGTAAACTGCCACGGAAAGTATCTTCTTTACCCTCTCTTGACCGATAACATATTTGTCTAGTTCGCTCTTTATTTGAGATGGCGTAGGAATATCTCTCTTGTCTTTTGAACTAACTGCCATTGGTTTCAATTTCTTGTCACTCTGTAGTATGTCATGGAACAACTCTACACATTCACTACAGATGTATACGTTCCCCGGACCTGCTATCAATTTTTCAACTTTGTCCGATGACCTACCGCAAAAAGAACAAAACTTCTGTGCCATACTTTTCCTCCTCGTTTCTCTCGTTAATCGTCTATGCGTTTCAACACTGTATATTCTTTTACTATCCATTATTGACAAAATACAACATCACGATATACATTTATTCAATATATGATATTATAAAAAATGTTCAATGTCAATAAACACGTTATGTCATCAAAATACCGTATTGGTTACGAACCCAAAATGTGGACTCAACCACTCTTTACCTTGTTTATTACTCATAATGGTAAGCTACAAGGTCAAACCTATGATAATAAACGCTTTGATGGGAGGTGGTAAAGGAATGATCGAATTTCTCAGATATTCAGATTTTGATCTGTTTAAGCAAGATGTTGTCCCACTTCTAGAATCTGATGAAATTAAGAACAACCTACCGTTAGGGGTCTTGCTTAATCTTGCACCAGGCCGTATTCCTCTCTACATGGCTACAGTATCGAAGGATGGAATACCACTATTCGTGTTACTCCAGACCAATCAATATCAATTAATCGTATCAAAGCTATCAGAGATTTCATCGCAAGAAATAGCACAAGTTGTGGATAAACTATACAAGCACTTGGTGAATGTGAACGAGATAGTTGGCGAGGAATGTGTAGTTGAGTTACTCGCTGAGAAGATGGCTGAGAAATTGGGTTGCCAAACTTATGTGAAGATGCTACAAGGAGTCTATGGGTTGAGACATTTGAAAAAAAGGGCAGACTTTGGTCACGGACAACTAGAAATGGCAACCGAAAAAGATGCAGACTGGCTATACGAATGGTTTGTGCAATTTGGAGACGATACACTTCTTCCTGTTTCCAAAGAAGAAGCAGCACAACTTGTACGGGGAGCAATTGACCGGAAACAGCTATATCTTTGGGTTGCTGATAGACAACCGGTATCGATGGCAAGAATTACGAGACCAACAAAGACAAATGCGGCAATTAGTTGGGTATATACTCCACCTGAAAAAAGGAATCGAGGATACGCAACCAACGTAGTAACAGCATTAACAGAACACTTGCTCAATTCTGGTTATCAAACAGTATCATTGTTCACAGACCTTGCCAATCCTACATCAAACAAGATCTATCGAGAAATTGGATTCGAGCAACTATCCAGCTCAGTTGTAATGAGTTTTGAACGAAATAAGTAATATAAGTAATAAATGATTCATTTTTCAGAAAATGCCCCAGTATCGTACCGGGGCATTCAAAATATTTTTAGCCCAGTGAATTACTATTCCACCGTTACGCTCTTTGCAAGGTTTCTCGGTTTGTCCGGGTCGTATCCCCTTTTGTCAGCTATGTAGTAAGCAAACAATTGGATGACTGGTGCAATTATGAGTGGATATAGATCTTCGTTGATTTGTGGTATATATATAACATTATTTGAAATTCGCTCTATTTCTTTGTCACCTTCAGTTGCAATTGTGATTATATTTGCATTACGTGCTTTGGATTCTTCTATGTTGCTTCTCATCTTTTCGTACAAACTATCTTTTGGCGCTATGGCAAAGACAGGGAACGTTGGATCTAATAGTGCAATCGGCCCGTGTTTTAGTTCTCCAGCTGCATATGCGACTGCGTTTATGTAGCTGATTTCTTTGAGCTTTAACGCACCTTCCATTGCCGTTGCAGTGTTTATTCCTCTGCCTACGTACATGAAGTGGTTGTAATTTTTGTAAAGATCAGACATCTGCTCGATCTTTTGATCTTGTATTATCTGTTTTATGATTTTCGATGAATTTAGGATTTGCCTACTGATTTCATCGTGAATTTCAGCCCATTTCCCTGTTTTTTTGATCATGTAGAGTGCCAATGTGTAGAGCACTATTAATTGATTAATGTATGTTTTTGAGGCTGCCACACCTATTTCCGGCCCTGCGTTCATAAAGAGCGTGACGTCACTTTCTCTTGTTATTGTTGAACCTACGACGTTTGTTATCGATACTACCTTCCCTCCAGCTCTTTTTACTGCCCTTATACTCTCGAGCGTGTCTGCGGTTTCTCCAGACTGGGATATCGCTATTGTCAATGTGTCATCTGTTATTCTGATTGGTCTGTATCTGAATTCGGAAGCAACATCTATTAGTACGTCTATATCAAGGTATTTTTCGGCAAAGTACTTGAATACTAATCCTGCATGATAGCTCGTTCCACAAGCGACAAGTAAAATGCGTTTTACTCTTTCTAAATTGAATTCATCAAGTTCGTGGAGTATTGGGAAACCATTTTCATCATATCTACCGACGAGCGCACTCTCTATTGCTTCCGGTACTTCGTTTATCTCTTTGAGCATGAAGTGTTTGAATCCACCTTTTTCAGCTGCATTTTCATCCCAAGAAATGTGCGTTCTGTTACGTATCACAACGTTTCCGGAGAAGTCAGTTATTCTTGCTTTGTTACCTTGTATGTACACTACGTCCCCATCTTCCAAGAAGATGACATCTCTTGTATATTTTATTATCGGTGTAACATCAGATGCAAGCATGCATTTTTCTTCGTTGCATCCAAAGACCAAAGGACTTCCTTTCCTTGCACCAATCATTATGTCTGGTATATCAGAATGGATGACAACTATTGCAAATGCACCTCTCAATTTCTTGAGCGTTTCGAGAACTGCTTGATAAAGGTCACCTTGGAAGTTTTCTTCTGTGAGGTGGCTTATGACTTCTGTATCTGTTTCGGAGTGGAACTTGTGACCTCTTTCGATTAATCCCTTTTTCAATTCTTGATAATTTTCTATTATTCCGTTGTGTACGACAGCGATCTTTCCAGTGCAATCTGTGTGCGGATGTGCATTTCTATCACTTGGTACACCATGCGTTGCCCATCTAGTGTGTGCAATACCGTTGTGGACTGTCTTTTCGGTTTCAACAATACCTCTTAGTATATCTATCCTGCCAACACTCTTACTTACGTACAATCCATTTCCATCAACAGCCGCTACACCAGCCGAATCATAGCCTCTATATTCAAGCTTTTTCAAGCCATCTATTAAATCATCTACTTTGAATTCACTGCCGACTATTCCAACTATTCCACACATCATTCCCACTCCTTTAGACGGTCTTTGAGATTTTCCACCAATCTTCCTTCTACACCTTTTGCTGCAACATTTATTGCATTCATGAACGCGACTCGATCTGAGTTTCCATGAGCTTTTACAACAACTCCATCCACTCCAAGAAAGAAGGTGCCTCCGTAAGACCTTGGGTCTAATGTTTTCTTCATTTTGTTTAGCGTTCTGGCAAATATCAATATGCCGAGCATTCCATCTATGCTTTTTTTGGCTTCCTTTTTTATTATGGTCGAAAATAGTTTTGAAGCGCCTTCCATTGTCTTCATTGCAATATTACCGGAAAATCCATCAGTTACCACTACATCCACTGTTCCTACGTTTATATCGCTACCTTCTATGTTTCCATAGAACATATCACCTAATTTTTCTTTCAGCAAAGTATAGGCTTGTTTTTCTCTATCTGTTCCTTTATTTTCTTCTGTTCCAACGTTCAGTAGTCCAACTTTCGGATCACTTTTTCCCATGATCCTTGCATATTCAATACCCATTGCGGCAAATTGCAAGAGCCATTCGTACTTTACATCTACGTTAGCCCCCGCATCTATGAGAACGGTAAAATCATTTATATTTGGTACGGCAACTGCAAGTGCAGGCCTATCTATCCCCTCAAGCCTGCCTACCACAAGTGTTGCACAAGAAAGCAATGCACCAGTGTTGCCTGCACTAACTACGGCATCTACTTTCTTTTCTTTGAGTAACTGTGATGCGATGTATAAAGAACTGCCTTTTCGCCTCAGGGCGTCTGTTGGTTTGATATCCATTGGTAAGTAATCATCTGCAGGTACTAATGTCCAATAGGAAGATAGTGGGTGGTTTTCAAGGTCTTTCAATGTTTCCGGTGTTCCAACTAATGAAAGGTGAATATCCTTCTTTGCAGTTTTTGACTTTGATAAGGCCTCTACATACATAAGAGCGCCGGCTTTTATTTCCTCCGGCGCTCTATCTCCGCCCATCAAGTCAAGAGCAATGCGTATCATTTTGCTACCTCAAACACCTGCTTCTTTCCGTAATATCCACAGCTTAAGCATACCCTATGTGGTTGCTTTGGTGCCCCACAATTTGGACATGTTGTAACTGCTACGCTGTATGCCTTGTATATCTTCGCTCTCTTCGTGTGCGTTCTGCTTCTTGTCCGCTTCTGTTTTGGTACTGCCATACTTATCCCTCCTGTATATGCTTGATTTTCAGCAATTTTTCAAACCTTGGGTCCGTTACATCCGTCACTTCTTCTTCGTAACTACACTTGTGATCTGGTTCTTCATTCAAATCCACCCCGCAATATGGGCATAATCCCTTGCAGTCAGGACTGCAAAAAAACACATCAGGTGCGCTACTGACGATACCTTCAATGATTCTTTCTTCTAGGTCAATTACATCACCTGTGATTAAGATTTCATTTGATAGGTCTTTAAGTTCTTCACTTCTTTTTGTATATTTCTTCTCAAAAGTATACACCGCTTCAATGATTCCGTCAATGTACATTTTTGAAAGCTTTAGGCATCTATCGCATGGCCGTTCCACATATCCCCTTGCATATCCACCTAAGAGTATCTTGTTGTCAGCATAGGTTATGACCATTTTGACTTTGAAACCATCGTTCAGTACTTTGTACGTTCCAGTATGCAATTCGATTTCATCTATTCTATACTCATCTTCTATGGTCTTTCGCTTTTCTTTCATGAGATCTTTCAGGTTGATTTTCCACATTGAAATCACCTCTTAATTTTGCTATCATTATTATAGTCTTTTTCAAGTCAAAGTTAACTGAGAAAAAATTAATATCGTGTAAATTTTGATAGATTGTGCTATAATTTTAGAATGGTGATGGATTATGGAGTGGTTTAGAAAAGTGCTTGATTGGTTTGCAAAAATTCCTGAATGGTGGAAAAAGGCTCCCAAGGGACAGAAGCTGATAATCATAATGGTTGTGGTTTCTGTAGTTGTTGCTATAGTTCTTCTTAGCATTCTGAATGCCCCGAAGTACGTATTACTTTTGACAACACGTAATGAACAAGATGCCGGAACGATAATTCAACAATTAGAACAACTCGGCATTCCTTATCGGGTTGAAGCAGGTAATCGGATATTGATCCCATCTGAGTACAACGTGTACGAAGTTAGAATGAGACTTGCATCAACTGGTGTTCTCTCAGGTTCTTCGCAAGGCTTTGAGATCTTGGATCAGACCTCCCTAGGAGCAACAAGTTTTGATAAGCAAGTGCGTTATCAAATAGCCCTTCAAGGTGAACTACAGAGAACGATATCAACTATTCAAGGAGTACAGAGTGCTCGTGTAGTTTTGACATTGCCCAAGTATACATACTACGTGCGTGGTGAAATGTCGGAACCTCGTGCTTCTGTCATGGTTGTCATGAATCCTGGGGTCAGTTTAACAAAGGAGCAAGTTGTTGGGATCATATCGCTTGTTCAAGGTTCTGTGGAAGGTATAAAAGCAGAGAATATAAAGATCATAGACCAGACTGGTAGGAATCTTAGCGAAGCGCTGAATCTAGACGAATCTACAATCATGGCATCGACGAAGATGGAACTGAAGATGACGTTGGAGAACTATTACAAGCAAAAAATTAAGACACCTTTAGAAAATATATTTGGTGCAGGTCGTGTGGAAGTAATTCCTGATGTTAAGCTCAACTGGGAACGAGTGGAAAAACAGATAACGACGTATACAGCTCCCAATAAAAAGACAGGATTAGTGAGAAGCCAGGAAACTGAGCAAGAAATTTCTACAACGCAACCTACAGCAGGAGGTCCTGTGGGAACTGAATCGAATATTCCCGCTACAACATATGAAACAGTGGAAGGAACGAGCGGAACTAGCTATCAAAAAAGTCACGAGATAGTAAATTATGAACTCAACCAGATAGTTGAAAACGTGGTGAAGAATTCTGAAGGAGAAATTGAAAACATAACAGTCTCCGTAATCATAGATTCATCTTCAACTGTACTTGAGAGAAGTCCCAAAGAACAAGTAGAATCGCTTATCAATTCTATAATTGAGAAAAGTATCGATGCGAACACGCCAGAGGGTTCCCTCACCTATGCAGTTGCATTTTTGCCATTTAGCCAAGAAATCCAAGAACAATTTTACAAAGAGTCTCAGGCACTGGCAGAAATGGAAAAAATGCGTACGCGCCTTGTGTCGCTATTCTTAGTCGCAGTTTTAGTATTCTTTGCGACATATCTTGGGTTGGTCCAGTACAGAAAAGTGAAGGCAAGAAAGCTGATGCAACAACGTTACAAAGCATTGCAAGAGGAAGCACTACGTACAATCGGATCGGGCGGTGAAGAGGAAATACTGCCTGGCGCTGAGGAAGAGACACTGATGGAACAACTGAAGGTTTACTTACAACAAGTAGCTGATACGATGCCTGAAGATGTCGCAAGTGTTTTAAAGGTTTGGATCTCCGAGAAGGGATGATAAAGGGATGATCATATGGCTGGAAAGCTAACGGGAAGAAGAAAAGCTGCCATATTGCTTGTGACAATGGGACCAGAAAAGGCAGCAAAGGTGCTTAAAAGCTTAGATGATTCGGAAGTTGAAGCACTGACTGTAGAGATTGCTAATCTTGGTAAAGTCACCGGTGATGAGCGAAAAATGGTATTGGAAGAATTTCAGAGCCTTACAAAAGCTCGTGAAATGATAATCAGCGGTGGTATCGATTATGCAAAGGATATGCTTATAAAGGCATTTGGACCAGAAAAGGCTATGCAGATAATAGAAAGACTTGTATCGAATCTGGCAGTGAAACCGTTTGAGTTCATGAAGGCAGCTGATGTTGTCCAGATCGTCAATTTTCTTCAATCTGAGCACCCTCAGACAATTGCGCTGGTGCTTAGTTTTCTGGATATCAGAGTAGCCGCACAAGTTCTTGGAGCACTTCCTGAGAACCTTCAGATCGAGGTTGTAAAAAGGATATCATTGTTGGAGAGAGCCTCGCCTGATGTTGTCAAAGAGGTAGAAAAGCTCTTGGAGAAGAAATTCGCCGGTGTTGCAACACAAACATTAAGTGCTGTTGGTGGTCTTGATACAGCTGCAGAGATAATGAACAATCTCGATAGATCTACTGAGAAGAATCTGATGGAAAGACTTACTTACGAATCTCCAGAACTCGCTGAAGAGATCAGGAAGAGAATGTTTGTCTTCGAAGACATACTGAAACTTGATGACAGGTCTGTTCAACTTGTCCTCAGAGAAATCAATACCCAAGACTTGGCTGTTGCTCTGAAAGGTGCTTCTGAAGATTTGAGGGATAAGATATTCAACAACATGTCGAAACGTGCACAACAATTGCTTAAGGATGAAATAGAGTTTATGGGACCTGTCAGAGTAAAGGACGTAGAAGAGGCCCAGCAAAAGATCATAAATGTGATAAGGAGACTTGAAGAAGCAGGTGAAATAATCGTCGCTCGCGGTGGTGGAGAGGAACTCATCACGTAGCCTCTGATGTTACCTTTGTCTACATCGTCTCTATTCTGTTTTCGTCAAGGAGTGTTTTTCAATGTGGGATGACAATGTATATTGTGCTGTTGATATAGAAACGACAGGTTTAGACCCGTCGATGGGTGATATGATCATCGAAATTGCCATTGTGCCTGTGTATAAGGGGAAAATTGTTAAGGAATTGATATACTCGTCTTTAGTAAATCCGAAGGTGTACATTCATACATACGCTCAAAAAATTCATAAGATAACGAATGACGATATAGAAGATGCTCCAGAATTAGGCGAAGTTATATCGGTTGTGAGAAAGTATTCACAAGATACAGTGTTGGTCTTTCACAATGCGCGTTTTGATCTGACATTTTTGGATTATGCAGCTAAAGAGGTTGGGCAGTTGCCATTAACTGTCTATTACATAGATACGCTCGATATAAGTCAGGCAGTATACGGAAGGCGAAGAAAGTTGAAAAGTCTTGCTCAAGAGTTCAATATACAGCATAGAGTGACACATAGAGCATACGATGATGCAATGGTTACTGCCCAGGTGTTCGTCAATTTTTTTGAACGGTATGGCTGGGAGACCATGCATGAATTTTTGAAAAAGTGGGCAGGGAGGGAATACTGATATGGTAAAAAACTACATACTTGACACGAATGTACTTCTACATGACCCCGAGGCGATCTATTCTTTCCAAGATAACAATGTATTTATCCCATTGCCTGTTTTAGAGGAGTTAGATAAACTCAAAAGAGCACAAGGAAAGATCGGGAAGAATGCACGCACTGTTATAAGAAGCCTTGAGGAATTGCGTAGTCATGGAAATTTGCACACTGGAATAAAACTTTCCAACGGTGGGCAGCTAACCATCTCTGTGCTTGCCGAATCTGATTTTGATAAGCACCAAGTGAAATTCCTCTTTGAAAAATACGTAGATAATTGGATCATTTCGTATGCAATGTATCTCAAAGAACATAGCAATGCCCCAACTATCATCGTTTCTAAAGACATAAGTCTAAGATTGAAAGTATCGGCATTGGGATTGGTTGCTCAAGATTATTTAACTGATAAGAGTGACCTCAGTAGGTTACCATTGGGATTTTGGACAGTTAAGAAAATCAAAGAGCTAGATAGAAGCACTTTGGTAGCAAATGAATATGTAGAATCAGATGAAGGATTTTTCAGGTTCGATGGTGAAGACCTTGTGAAGTTCGATCCAAAATTAAAGGTCTTTGGCATAACTCCAAGAAACAAAGAACAGTTATTTTCTTTGGATGCTCTTATAAATGATCAGATAAAGTTAGTATCACTCATCGGTATTGCTGGGACTGGTAAAACATTTCTTGCTTTGGCTGCAGGTCTTCAAAAAACTTTGATAGAAGGTGCCTATGACAAGATCATTGTTGCACGCCCTCTGATACCAATGGGTGGTAAGGACATAGGCTATTTGCCCGGTGCATTGGAGGAGAAGATATCCCCTTGGATGGGTGGAGTAATGGACAATCTAGAATATTTGTGCAGACTGAATAGTGTTAGCTTCAGAGATTTGATGAAAAAGGAAGTTATAGAACTCGAGGCTTTAACATACATTCGTGGGCGTTCTATACCACGGCAATTCATAATAATCGATGAAGCGCAAAATCTTACACCACTTGAGGTCAAGACGATACTAACAAGAGCAGGTGAAGGCTCAAAAGTAGTTCTAACGGGTGATCCCTATCAAATAGATACACCATATTTGGATGATAGCAGTAATGGACTAGTTCATGCTGCCGCAAGGTTTAGGGGACAGAAAATAGCTTGTTATATTATACTTACAAAGGGTGAACGTTCGGAACTGGCGAGCCTAGCGGCTGAGATTTTGTAGATTTTCACAAGTATGCAAGAGTCAACTACCCACAGCCTATAGAGGCGGGGGCTTGTAGAAATGCAAGCTCGGCTGATTAGCCTATGTCATTAGTTTTTGCTAATGATTAGTTATAGCAGAATATATAGTCACCTTGGGATGCTCCACAAGTCCCATGCTCTGAGGGTAATAGTTAAACAACTCTGAGGGGTAGGAGAAGTGCTATTACCATTAAACCTGCTATAACATCGGCGATGTGGACCTACAGGCTTCAGTCTGACTTACCTTGATGGAGGTTTTAATGTGGTACATGTATCATCCCCCACATACAGAAGTGGGAGTCTTCTTGCAGGAAAATGATAAATTTGGGAGGAATGCATAGTGGTTGAGGTAAACAATCTGAGATTGTATGATGATTTCAAGGATTTTTCAGAATTTCAAAATCAGATTGAACAGTGCAAAATCAATTTTCTACTCCGGATTTCAAAGCTCTATAAGGACGTAAAGCTTGTGTTCTACAATGTAATTGGCGAATTTGCGCTGATTGAAGAAGTGGAAAAACTGCTTGGCAGTATTTTCAAGAACTATGAAATTATCTATGAGCCAACAGAACTTGATTTCAATTCCTCCCCGATCAACAACGTCCCGATTATAAGAGTGAACGGTGAAATGGTTACTCTTGAAGATGTTGAGACTATTGGGCTGAAACGTATTAACGATGTTCGTGAACTTACATGCGAATACACAAAGTGCTTTTATGTGTTGGAAGTTCTTACAAACCAGGACCTTGATGAAAATATAAGGGCATTTACTACCGAGATTGATCCAAAGAATTTTATCGAATCTGAACTTGTAAGTAGAATAGATAATGTTGGAGAGAAGTACCTTGTCCTCAAACTTATTAGAGGTGAAGAACCATGTTTCTGACAAGAGCAAAAGTAGAAGGGTTCGGCAAACTAGTCGACAAAGAGTTTTCCTTTAAGCCAGGTTTGAATGTAGTTTTTGGGCCAAATGAAAGCGGTAAGACAACACTTGCCAAATTTTTGTTGTATACACTTTCTGCTCCAAGTGAAGATGCTCTACGGTATAAACCATGGAATGCGGATGTATTCGGTGGGTTTGCCGAGACGTCTGACGGGGTATTTAAGTTCGGGGAGTCAAGGGAAAGCAATATCAGTAGAACGGTTCTAGAAAGTGTGGCCTTCCTACTTGAAGATGACGATATAGAGACCGTGGTACTTGATAGAAATATCATCGAAGGCTCCCTTAGAAAGAAGAGCGAAAAAACAGATGAAGGACGATTACTTAAATCAGCTATTCAAAATATAGGGAAAATGGATTTGAAAGCATGCATCGAAGAGTTGTCCTCAGATCTCGAAAAGGTGGAAACTGAAATCAGGGAAATGAAAGAAAAGATTACAGCGAGAAACAAACTATACATGGAAAAGCGTACAGTTGAATCACAGATAAAACAGTACGAGATTACATTGGATAATCTTAGAAAACAATTATCAAAATTGTCTGAGGAGAGAAAAGAAAGTTTATCAAATGAGATAAACCAAATCAAGAGAAAGATCGAAAGCTTGAAAACAGAATTAGCCAAACACAAATGGGTAGAAACGGTGGATTCAGAATCTATACAGGAACTTTCACTAGTTTTTGAAAGAGATAGGAATATAAAGAACCAACTGAATAGACTTGAAAATGAAGACAGTGAACTACAGAAGAATATCGATTCAAAATCAGCTGACCTAGAGGATAGACTGAAGTTATTAGGTGCTACATCCGAGAAAGATTTGGAAAACATAAGTCTTAGACTTAAACATCTTAACCTTTTAGCAAAGATGTACGGCGATAGCATAAAGGAAACAAGTGTGGAAGATCCTTTATGGAATCTTTTTTTGGAGAACCCAGCTATACTAGATGAAGCTGAAGAGGAAGAACAGAGATTTCAGGAAGACAAAACTGTGCTTGAACAAGATAAGAGGTCTCTTCAAGAGCAGATAGAAAGAACAGAAAACACGGCGAAATATTCAAAGGACCTTTCGGTGATCTCTGCCATTGCTGGAATAGTCCTTTTCGTTCTAGGGCTACTGTTTAAAAATATCTCACTCTTTATGTACATACCGTCTGCGTTGTTCTTAGTGATAAGTGTAATATTCATTGCGAGATGGAGAAAGAATCTTTCCCTTATCGACGTGCTTGAAGAAAGTCTCGTCCAGCTGTCGATTAAAGAACCACAGAGTTCTAACATATGGAAGATACTTAGACAATATGGCATATCTGACTTAAAATTGCTGAGAAGAAAATATACAGAATTCCTCGAATGGAAGGCAAAGAATATAGAAAAGGAGAGACAGATCGAACAACTAAAAACGATCGAACAAGAAATCATAAGAGAATTATCCAAATTCGGTGTAAACGGTGCAGCACAAATGATAGTTTCAGCAGTTGAAAACCTGCAGAGAACGTTCAATGAGATTCAAGAAATAATATACGAAAAGGAGTCAATGGAACGGAAGTTGATGCAGGTAAGGGGCGAATATCTATCACTTCAAAAGGAGCTCAAAAGCCTGACCGATTTTATTGAGGAAAAGTTGAGAGAAATGAATTTGGGAAGAGAAGATGTAGACAGATATCATGAATTATATGGAAAATACTCAGGGTTGAAGGCTGAATTGTTTGATGCACAAAAGAGATTAGAAGAATTAGAAGAGAACTTATCTGTCGAAAATATGGATGCCACTATTGCTGAACTCAAATTCACTATAGCTGAGGTCGAAAAAAAGCTTTCTGAATCAAAGGCTTTTTATGAGAACTTGGTGGAGAAAATAAATGGGTTGCCTGTTAACCTTACTAGTCTAAATGCTCTTTTAATCAGTAGAGATGAAATAAGCCTTAAGATGCATCTAGTAAAATATCTTGGGAGTCTTGTACCCAAAGTCTACGACTATCTCCAAAAGAAATTCGATGAATTTGTAGATAGTTACTACAAAATATTTAACGAAGAATTTACGAGGTTTTTTTACAACGTTTCGGGTCAACCGCGAAATTTCGTTGTTTCACCTGATCTTTCGATTAAGGTAGTGGTTGAAGGAGATCTAAAAGAGCCTTCAGAGTATCTCAGTGGTTCTACAAAAGATCTACTCATATTCGGTATGAAAAACGCACTGTATAAAACCTTTTTTGATGATAATATGCCGCTCGTTATTGACAATACGTTGATAAGGTTTGATGATGAAAGGCTCGGAAGAATTCTAGAATATCTGAAGAATGAATCGAATTACCGTCAGATCATATTCATGACAAGTGATAGCAGGATACTGAAAATATACGGGAACGAGAACATCAACATAATCCATCTGGAGGGATAATCGATGTACAAACGCGTGCTACTAAAATTGAGCGGCGAGGCTTTGAGCGGCGAGTCTCAAAAAGGATTTAGCGATGAACACGTTGATTATCTGATTGAAGAGATTAGAAAGATTTCAGAGCTTGGTGTAAGGCTAGGAATTGTCATAGGTGCAGGGAATCTTTTCAGAGGACGAGATTTCAAGAATTTGAGACCAACGATAGCAGATCAGATTGGTATGCTAGGTACCGTCGTAAATTCGCTTTACCTTAAAGATAGATTGGAAGGTGCTGGTATAAGGACTGTTGTTGTGTCGCAGATAGTGTCGGTACCGTCTGTTAAGGCAATCAATTACGACGATATCGATCTATACTTTGATGCCGGTTATGTTGTAGTATTTGCTGGCGGTACGAGTAATCCGTTCTTTACCACAGATACAGGTGCTGCCCTTAGGGCGGTTGAAATGAAGGCAGAGCTTCTGATAAAAGGAACGAAGGTCTCTGGGATATATGATAAAGACCCGAAGATACACAGCAATGCTAAGAAATATGATACTATTACCTACGACGAGGCAATTGAGAATGATTTGAAGATATTGGACATCGAGGCATTTTCAATTTGTAAGAGATATGATATGAAGATTCTTGTTATGGACTTTTTCGAATGTGGTAATTTATTGAAAGCGATCAATGGTGAGAACGTTGGCACGTTGGTAATACCCAGCAAGGAATCTAGATAAGTTCTGAATCAGAGGGCGAATCGGAGTTAACTAGAATAATCTAAATACTTGAATAGATGATCAAAGGTTCCGCTTTCTCGAAGGTGGCTATTTGTTTTTTTGGTGGTGAGCTTATGAGTGTAAACAATGTGAATATATGGTACCCCGGGCACGTTCAAAAGGCGAAAAGGCAATTGAAGGAGAATCTTAAGAAGATAGATATCGTGTTGATTGTGCTTGATGCAAGAACGCCAGTGACTACGACAAGCTTTGAACTAAAACTGTTTAAAGATAAGACGAAGATCTTCATATTGAACAAATCAGACCTGGCTGATGAAAGATACAATCGGATGTGGAAAGAAGAGATTTCAAAATCTTATCCAACGATGTTGGTAGATAAGAATACCAATAGGAAAGAAATTCTGAGAATGATTTCAAGACATTCAAGATATGAAAATCCTCATATAAGTGTTGTGGGTGTTCCAAACGTGGGAAAATCGACTATACTAAACAAAATAATAGGTCAACACAAGGCCAAAACAGGTGCTCAGCCAGGGATAACAAGGGGAGTTCAATGGATTTCTGTAGATGGGATAACCATTTTGGATTCACCAGGCATTCTGTACTCAGAGATATTTTCAAAAGAGATCGCAGCAAAGCTTCTACTTATCGGTGCTGTTCCGGTCGAAAATGTAACAGATGACTTGTATGAAATAGCGTTTGGAATATATGAATCAGCTTCAAGTAGTGAAGTAGATATGTATTCATATATAGAGGAATTTGGTAAAAAGAGAGGACTTTTAAAAAAAGGTGGTATGATAGACTTTGAAAAGGCAAGGCTGATGCTTTTCAAAGAGATATCTGAAGGAAAGTTGGGTAGGTATACTTACGAGAGAGATTTATCAAAATTTTGGGAGGTGTTATAAATGGTGGACGTTAGAATTGTGAACGCTGTACTTTCTTCTGCACAAGGGACTTACGAAACTGTTCTCCAATTGCAAGCTCAATTTGGAAAACCACAAGCTATTAAGGATATAACGCCAAGGTATAATATCGTTACAGTAATAGGATTCGTAGGTGATATAGAAGGTAATTTCGTCTACTCCTTTAGTGAAGAAACCGCACTAAAGATCGTTTCTCGAATGATGGGAATGGAATATAATACAATCGATGAGTTGTCGTTAAGTGCGATAGGCGAGTTGGGAAATATGACATCCGGAAGTATAGCAATGAATTTGGAGAAGCTAGGATACAAGATAGAGATTACTCCACCAACTGTGATAACAGGAAAGGAAATGAAAATAACTGCTGAGGGACTCATCATAAGACTACCTGTAAGCTTGTTTAGTGCAGAAGATGTCGAACTTCATACAGCTATACGAAGTGGGAAGTGAATTCAATGGTAGTTGTAACTGGTGTTTTGAAAGAAGAGATCGTGGGAGTATTCCGTGAACTGCTTCCGTTACTTGAGAATGGCGAGCTCTTGGGGAGAAATTATTCTAGGGGCATAATTGGTGGGAATGAGGTTACTACTATCTATGGATTTATTGGGAAAGTCGAGAGTGCGTTGATGACTCAAGCTATAATAGATCGATTTCATCCTAAATACATCGTCCACTGTGGTTCTGCAGGTTCGATAGACCCCAATCTGAAAATCGGGGATATTGTGTGTGGTACGGTATACTACGAACACGATTTTCACACTGAAAAGCCAATCGCTTTTTATGCCTCATCGATACTTATAGAGAGAATAAAGGACGTATATCCATATGTGAATCTTGGTTGCATAGTAAGCGGAGATGTGATAATCGATGATAGAGAGCTTAAAGAAAACATCTACAGGAAATATGGAGCACTTGCAGCAGATATGGACAGTGCTGCAATGGCAAAGGTATGCCATGAAAACAGCGTCGATTTTTGTTCTTTGAAAGTCATCGTCGATACTAGTGAGGAACAAACTCAGACGGAGTATGAACAGAACTTCAGAAAATTTGCAAGTTTGCCATCCGCAATCGTCTCGGAAATGCTTGATAAACATCTTCTCTGATACTTTTCCGCGTTTTCCATATTTTCAGTATTTTCAGTCCAAAACAATGCATATATGTAATGGAAAAGAGGAATCGACTCGTGGATGAAAGGGCTAGGAGAAAAACCGGATATAAGAATCAAAATCAAGAGCAAAATCAGAATGAATGGTACATCGATGAAGATAATTATTTTTCGCGTCTGGACAAGTTTTTGAGGAGTACGCTTAAGAATGTTCCTTTGAGTGCACTTTACAAATTGATCAGGACCGGTAAGGTCTTTGTCAACGGTAAAAGGGCGAAAGAACCTTCGTACAAGCTGAACATCAAAGACGTAGTTGAAATTAGGGATGAGGATTTATCCAAGTACGACAGAAAGTTTGAAGAGCTGAAACCAGTGAAGATGAAACTGGATGTTTTGTACGAAGATGATATGGTTTTGGCACTAAATAAACCTTCAGGTGTTTCTGTACACCCCGGAAGGAACATGAAGAAACCATCACTGATCGAAGGGATCAAGTATTATGGAGAAAAATCAGGTTTTGAACCTTTTTTGGTACACAGGCTAGATAAGGAAACATCTGGAGTACTGATCGTTGCAAAAAGTAGAAATATGGCTCGGGAGCTTGGTGAACTTGTCTCATCGCGTAATGTGGAGAAGAATTACATTGCCCTGGTCTTTGGAAGAGTTCAGGGTCAGAGAGTGAGAATCGATACCCAAATAGATGGTCAGGAAGCAGTATCGATCATCATGCCGGCAAGAGTGTACAAAACTTCAGTAGGATATATCACGCTTGTGAAAGTGAAGATAGAAACTGGGAGGAAGCACCAGATAAGAAAACACTTAGCAGCCAAAGGTTTTCCGGTTGTATGCGACAATGATCATGGTGATTTTAGGTTGAATAGGGAGTTTGCCAAAAGATATGGCCTCAAAAGACATTTTCTTCACTGCGAATCGATGGTCTTTTCATTTGGTGGCAGACACTACAATATTCATGCACCACTGAGCGAAGATCTATCGATAGTTCTTAAACTTTTATATATGGAGAGTGTTAAAAGTTGAGATTGCCTCTTTTCCCTAGAAATGAAACTTATATCAATATCATTCTAACTATTTTTTCATTTTTCCTCATAATATCTTTTCTCATAAGAATACCAATGGATAGATCACACCTATCCGTTTCTGTTTTCTTCAACGATGATGAACAACTACTTTTTTACACGGGTAATGAGGAAATCAGTGACAAAGTTAAGATAATCATTCCTATGGATGATCTGGCAGAAACAGAAAGTGTGCAGGATTTTCTCAAAAAAGTCGATGGACGATTCGTTGGCAATTTGGAGTTTTATGGCAACCAGGAATTTGTGAAGAAATTCTACAAAGAGACTCATTATGATAAGATAGTAAAGGTTCACTACGTGAAGCCTGAAGAACTTCCTAAATACGATGATTACACACTTTTCAAGAGATTGTGGAGAGCTGTTCTGGAAAGAAGTGTAGATGTGATAGTTCTTCCGCGAGCAGATGTTGTTTCGACAGCGTACGAGAGATTTCGCGATTTTTTCCAAATATCACAGGAAATCCCTGCCCCTGATTCAGCGAATTGGAACAATAGGATTTACATGATTCTTCTTGGTATTTTCGTGTCACTTCAAATGCCTATCGCTGTTTTGAGTTTTCTTTTTTACAGTAATTACTGGCTTTACATATCAGTTGTCAGTATAATAGGTACCATAGCGCTTTTCTTCTCGTCTAGAAATAAATTTACACAGATTGCAAACTACCTTGTACTGGGTTTACTAACGAATTTCTCACTCTATTCCTTCGGTTACCTAAATGATTTAGAGTTATATAGAGGCGTTAAGATATCGCTTGTGGCTTTACCAATAATAGTTGCATTGAATATCATTTATGAAATTATCAAAGAGAAAAAGGTCTCAAAAGTATATATAATTCTATCCAGCATAGCGGGTGCCTTAGCGATTGTATATTTGATCTTGCGTAGTGGCAACTATGGATATGTTACTAATTTTGAAGAAAAGGTTAGGCTGTTGTTGGAGAATATATTCATAATAAGACCTAGAATTAAGGAACTATTGTTTCTTCCAATGTTCCTGCTCTCCGATACCGTTGAAAACAAATACTGGAAGAATATTCTTCTTTTCTTTGGTTCTATAGGCCTTGTTTCAATTTTTAACTCGTTTTGTCACATAAAGGCTCCTATTTTTACAGTTGTATATCGAGAAGTAGTTACGATTCTTGTTTCAGCGGTTATTTACGCTGTAGGACTAATCATCAAGGATCTGGTTCTCATTTGGACTGGTAAGAAATAGTAAAAGTAGTAGAAGTAAAGCAACGGAAATTGGGAAACAAAAAGCAGGTCTGAAAGAACCCGCTTCTGTGTTGATATATAGTTTTGAAAGGTTGGTGGGTGTGGTAGGAATTGAACCTACGACCCCTTCCTCGTGAGGGAAGTGCTCTTCCACTGAGCTACACACCCATTGAAGTGACCAAAAACGACTTCAGTTATTCTAACTTAAACTACCTGCCACCTATAGAGGTTGAGGATTTCGAGAGAGGTTTGCCAAAGGCCTTATTCTCTCAGGCTATTTTAGATAACCCCCACACTGTAGAGTATTGAGCTCATCAGGTTACTTGTTTTGCTAGTTATTTTATCCGCACTTGCGTGCACCAGATGTTTCAGCATGGGTAATTATATCATATATTTACTAAGTACACTAGAACCTGCTGGCTTTAGCCATGCAGAGCTTCAGAGTAAGCCTATATCATAACATCTTTATCAGATCTTCGATAAAGCTAGTTTCTCTTCTGCTGTAAGGAGATAGTCTACTTCGAGCGTTAACACCATTTCGCCAGGTAGTTTTATTACCCCTGAAATAAATTTTGCATTGGCCATTCCACCGATGTGTGCAGGTGGCTCCTCTATGGATTCTTCAGTGACGGTAAGGACTTCTTTTACGTCATCCACAAGGAAACCTACTTTTTTGTTATCTTCGAGTTTTACGACGATGATCTTTGCCTTCTCCTTGTTTGTGAAATCCTCAAGCATGAATTTCTTTCTAAGGTTAATGATAGGTACTATCTCTCCCATAAGGTTAATGATACCCTCAACGTAATCTGCAATATTGGGCATTTTAGTTGTTTTCTCATACTCCTTGACTCTCTCAACTTTCAATATGTTAATTGCAAATACCTCTTCTCCGATATGAAAAGTCAAAAACTTTAATTCCATAACTTCACCCCCATTATGGTTATTTGAATCATGCTATATGTATATTCTACCACAAAGTATGGAATAATATAACTATAGTTAAAGAGTTGAAGTTAGAAATTGAGGAAAGAAATTCCTATAGAAAGCGCCAGAAGTATACCAGCGTACATGAGCCATCTGAATCCTAAGGTATTGCTTTCTTTAGTTTTTCTCTCGTTCTGTTTCCTAAGCGACCTCAGTCCTATTTCAAAAAACACTATTGCTACTACTAGAGTAACCACGAATGCTATAAACAACACATTAGAAATAAAATAACTTATTTTCATCTTCAATCGGCGAGGAGACTCCAACTTCTGCAAGTTGGAGAGGAATCGCCTTTCCTCCTTTCTTCTTACTAATATCTTAGATTAATAGCGAAACTATGATATAATTTTACTACAGCGAGGTGATGATGTGTACCGCAATCAAAAGCACCAAGTTAGGCATCTAACCAAGCAAGAGTACGTTGCTTTGAAAACACTATGCAGACTATCGAAAAATTTGTATAATGCAACCTTTATAACGCAACCTTGTATGCCATTCGCCAGTACTACTTTACTGAGAAGAAATACTTACGCTATGAATCTGCCTACCATGTATTGAAGGATAACGAAAATTACAAGCTCCTTAATACTGACATCGCACAGCAGACAATGAAAGTAGTCGACAGAAACTTCAAGAGCTTTTTTGCACTTATTAGCAAGGCAATGCAATGCGACTACAAGTTTTCAAATATCAAGCTTCCGCACTATCTTCCCAAAGATGGATATTTTATGTTAATTATACCCAGATTTACTGTTAAAGATGGTTACTTTACTGTTCCTATGTCAAATGCATTTAAGAAAGAGTTTGGTACAGTGAAGCTGCCATTTCCTAAGAATCTTGACAAGGAACAAGTCAAAGAGATTCGTATTATACCAAAGCATAACTGCAAATTCTTTGAAATTGACTTTGTCTACATACAAGAACAGGAAACCATGCAACTCAACCCTAATAATACGCTTGGTATAGATTTGGGTCTTGATAACCTTGCAACCTGTGTTACAAACACTGGGGCATCCTTTATAATGGATGGCAAAAAGTTAAAATCAATCAACCAGTGGTATAACAAGGAGAATGCAAGGTTACAATCGATTAAGGATAAACAAGGAATAAAAGGTCTAACCAATCGACAGTATAGGCCACTTACTAAAAGGAACAATCGAGTCAACTATTACATGAACAAGACAGCAAGAATTATTGTCAACTATTGTATACAAAACAATATCGGTAAAATCGTAGTTGGCTATAACCTCGATTGGAAGCGCAACATTAACATTGGTAGCTGCAACAATCAAAACTTTGCACAGATTCCTCATGGCAATTTGCGACTTAAAATCAAATCACTCTGCGAGCGCTAT
>Ga0209508_1000141_pt1 | contig 82832 bp, 74 predicted proteins | sample AD_UKC129_MetaG_FD_184427 | JGI IMG/M metagenome (GOLD analysis project Ga0209508, IMG submission 184427) | Active sludge microbial communities of municipal wastewater-treating anaerobic digesters from Canada - AD_UKC129_MetaG (SPAdes) (version 2) | ecosystem: Engineered > Bioreactor > Anaerobic...
GTTGCTTGAGAATACTAATAATCTGCTCTTCCGTAAAACGTTTTTTCATCATTATCCCCTCCGGATGTTTTAAATTATATCATCCGGACTAACATTTTGAATGGCTTAGTTTTTAGGGAGCAGGTCATAGGAATTATACACTATATATGTCTCTATCTGCAATAAATTGCTACTTTTTGTCGAAATTCACTGATAAAGAGTACAGGGGAAAGAGAAAAGAGTCGAACAAAAAAACCCGCCTTCTCGGCAGGTTTAATTAATTATTTGGTGGACCTGAGGGGAATCGAACCCCTGACCTCTTGAATGCCATTCAAGCGCTCTCCCAACTGAGCTACAAGCCCATCTTCCGTTTGCCTCAGCGGCATATATAACTATACCAAAATGGCACCTACCTTGTCAATAGCAGTTTTAGGAATTTCATAGGTCTTTTTCATTTCATTTTCGGTTCAAAGTAGGCAACCATATTTTCAGTACTCATTTCATTCTTTTTCCTTTACTCTTCACCCTTTATCTTAGCAATGATTTCCCGTCCCTGCTCCTCATCCCGCTTCATCTGTGCGATCAATTCATCAACCGAAGCAAAGCGTTCTTCCGGCCGGAGAAAGGCCAAAAATTCCACCTTCATATGGCGTCCGTAGATATCGCCTGAGAAGTCCAAAAGAAAGGTCTCGATCAGCGGCGGTTGTTCCGTAAAGGTCGGCTTAACTCCCACATTGGCTAGGCCGTAAAAGGTCCCTTCTTTCTCCACTGTTGCCCGAACCAGGTAAACGCCATAACGTGGCACCAAACGATGGAGCTCCGGTTCCAGGTTGGCCGTGGGAAAACCCAAATGCCGGCCACGCCCCGCGCCGCGACCGATCCGACCTTCCAAACTAAAGGGCCGACCTAGATAAAGGTTGGCCTCCTCAGTTTTTCCTTCCGCTAACAAATTACGGATCTTAGTGGAACTGACAACCTCCCCTTTTAACCGGACAGCAGGGACAATCTCTGCCGTAATACCATGCCGTGCCGCAAAATCCCGGAGAAAGTCGGTATTCCCCTGCCTGTCCGCACCACAACGAAAATCATGGCCTACCACAAAGCCAATTACGCCCAAACGTAGTAATCGCCCACAAAACTCCTCAGCCGGCATCCGGGAAAGCTCCCGGGTAAACTCCAAAAGCAACAACTCGTCCAGGCCAAGCTCGGCCATTACCCGGATCCGCTCTTCAATGTTCATCAACATCGGCGGCCAATTGTTGCGCACCACTTCGGAGGTGTGGTTCCGGAAGGTCACACCCAACGCCAAAGCGCCACGCTCCCGCGCCACTGTCACAGCCCGGGTGATAATAACCCTGTGCCCTACATGCACCCCGTCAAAATTACCAAGGGTCACCACCCTTGGTTTCCCCGGATCCAGCATCGACCAATCGTGGACAATCCGCACAAAAATCCCTCCGCATTGCAACAAAAAAACAAATGTGTCGCTACCCGGAAGGCCGGAGTAACCGGGCAACAATAAAATGCGATGTCGATCGCACCTTAACCGACCAAGACAGCACACTTAGATCGCATCGCAAATCCATCGAAGAACAACCCAACAATCACCACTTGATCACTCGCCCATAAAAACTCGCACCGGTTGCCAGATTCCACTGGCTTGTGACTGGAGAATAGCTACCAACTCACCGTGTCGGATGGCAGCGCCAATGGTGCCTTCCGCAGCGACCTCCCTGCGGTAAAGGGCACGACCATGCCTGATAGCAACGGCTTCCTCCTCACTAAGCTCAAGTTGGGGCAGGTGCTGTACAGCCAGGGCAGGAGAGAGCAGATGCTCGGCAAGAACGCCCTCCTCCCCCCAAGTCTTGGCCTGCTCCAAACTTACCGCTTGGTCCAAGGTAAATACCCCCGAAGCCAGCCGCCTAAGCTCCCGCAGATGCGCCCCACAACCCAAGGCTTGTCCCATGTCATGACAGAGGGTGCGAATATATGTTCCCTTCGAGCACCGGATCCGTAACCACGGGCCTTCGCCAGCCCGGTATTTTTCGGCCAAAGGTCTTGCCGGCGCAAGCTCATAGATCACCATCCTCCGGGCCGCCCGTTCGACCTCCTGTCCCTGCCGGGCCAGCTCATACAGGGGCCGCCCCCCTCTTTTTACCGCAGAAAACATTGGAGGAACCTGCAACTGCTCCCCCAAAAATTTCTCCATCACCCGGACTAAACTGTCCCGCCCCACCTGCGCCGCAGGGTCTTCGGCCAGCACCTGTCCGGTATAATCCTGGGTATCCGTGACAATACCCAAGATCATATGGGCCTCATAGACCTTATCACTTTCTTCCAAATACTGAATCAGCCTGGTGGCGGAGCCGAAACATAACACCAATACTCCGGTGGCCGCAGGATCCAGTGTACCGGTATGCCCAATCTTTTTCTGCCGGGAAACCCGGCGCAAAACACTGACCACATCATGGGAGGTCATCCCGGCAGGTTTATCCACTACCAACAAACCATGCAAACTCATTGTTGCTTCCCGTACCATTCGTGAACAAACCCTAACACCTGCCGGATGGCCTCATCCAAGGGCTCTTTCACCGTACAACCCGCTGCCCTGGCATGGCCACCGCCGCCAAAGGCCACCGCCAAGCGGGACACATCCACATCGCTCCCGGACCGCCAACTCACCTTGATATCATCCTCTTGAATTTCCTTGAACAAAAGGCCAATCTCCACGCCCCTGACCGAACGGGCATAATTAACATAGCCCTCGGTCTCTTCCAACTCCACGTGATAACGTTTAAGCATATCCTGGCTTAAAACCATCCAAGCCACTTTCCCATCATCCGACAGGGTCAGGGTACCTAACACCTCCGCCAGCAAGCGCAGGGAATCAAAGCTTTTCTCGTCATGAACCCTTTCCGCCACATAGGCCATGGGCACATCGTACTCCTCCACCAGTTTGGCGGCCAATCGCAGGGTTTTGCCGGTGGTGTTGGTAAAGCGGAAAAATCCCGTATCTGTAGCCACCGCTGTATATAGGGCGACGGCCACAGCGCTATTGATCGGCATCCCATGCGCAAAGAGAAAATCGGCAATAATTTCCCCAGTCGCCGCAGCATCGGGCAGGACATAACTTAGATGGCCAAAACCCGTGTTGGAAATATGGTGGTCAATATTGATAAAGACAGCCTGCTCAGGCCACTCCGGCAAGGACAGGCGACTACGATCAGCGCAATCCAAGGCAATAACAACCTCCGGGACAAAACCCGGTTCCACCTGGGTAACCACCTGATCGCTCCCCTCCAGAAAGTGGTAAACTGAAGGGACACCCTCCGGGCAGACCATCCGGACGGTTTTCCCCATAGCGGCCAGGGAGAGCCCCAAGGCCAGGGTGGAGCCGATGGCATCACCGTCAGGATGTTCATGACAACCGATCATAAAAAATTGGTGTTTCCGGAGTACGCCAAAGATCTCATGACTCCCTGCAGAGGTCACGTCTGGTCCTCCTTTTGCGTATTAATTTGATTAAGGAGAGAAATGACGCGCATACCCTCTTCCAAGGAGGTATCCGGGTAAAAGTGAATCTCGGGTGTATGCCGTAGGCGCACCCGCCTTCCTATCTCTCTACGGATGAACCCCTTTGCACTCTCCAATCCTGCCATCGTATCCTGTTTTTGCTGTTCATCACCGAGAACACTAACATATATCTTCACATGACTTTTGTCATTGGAGACTCTCACTGCGGTAATGGAAGCAAAACCTACTCTGGGGTCTTTAATTTCTCTTTGGAGAATCGAACCCAACTCTTCCTTGATCAACTCTTGCAACCGCTCCACACGATGTTCAGTCATTATGCTCTCTCCTTCCCCAGCGGCCACAAACACTTAACCGGCGTTGGTCCGTTTCACTTCCTCCATGGTAAACACTTCGATGATATCGCCTTCCTTGATGTCATTATACCGTTCAATGCCTATGCCGCACTCAAAGCCGGATGATACTTCACGGACATCGTCCTTGAACCGCTTCAAGGATTCTATTTTCCCTTCAAAAACCACCACATGGTCGCGGAGAACACGGACGTCCCCATTGCGGGTAATCTTGCCTTCCGTCACATAGCTGCCGGCAATGGTCCCAACCTTCGGCACCTTGAAGGTGGCCCGGACTTCAGCGCGGCCAAGCACGACTTCTTTAAACTCCGGCGCCAACATTCCTTCCATGGCCTTTTTCACGTCTTCAATGGCATCATAAATTACCCGGTAAAGATGGAGATCTAGGCCCTCCCGTTCCAATGTTCGTTTGGCCAACGGGTCGGGACGGACATTAAAGCCGATTATAACCGCGTTTGACGCTGCTGCTAACATGGCGTCACTTTCGGTAATAGCGCCAACGCCAGCATGGATGACCATCACCCGAACCTCATCATTGGATAAACGTTCCAGCGACTGGCGCAGCGCCTCCACCGAGCCTTGCCCTTCTGCCTTCAAAACGATCTTCAGTTCTTTCATTTCCCCTTCTTTAATCCGGTTGAAGAGGTCATCCAAGGTCACCTTTTGGTTCTTGCGAAGCTCCGTCTCCCGTTTATACTGCTGGCGCTTGGCCGCCAATTGCCGGGCCGCCCTTTCCTCGTCAATCACATAAAACACGTCGCCAGCCTCGGGCAATTCATCGAGACCGATAATCTCCACTGGTACCGACGGGCCGGCCTTCTTCACCCGTTTCCCCTTATCATTGATCAGGGCCCGGACTTTACCGAAGACAGAACCGATGACAATATTGTCACCGAGTTTCAATGTTCCGTTTTGTACCAACACCGTAGCCACCGGACCGCGTCCCTTATCCAACTGGGCTTCGATCACAGTACCCTTGGCCGCCCGGTTGGGGTTGGCCTTGAGTTCCCTCATTTCCGCCACCAGCAGGATCATCTCCAGCAGATTTTCAATGCCGGTCCGCTGCTTGGCGGAGACGGGAACCATAATCGTATCGCCGCCCCACTCCTCTGCCACCAGTTCATACTCGGTCAATTCCTGTTTCACCCGTTCCGGATTGGCTCCGGGCTTATCGATCTTATTGATGGCAACGATAATGGGGATATCTGCAGCTTTAGCATGGTTGATCGCCTCAACCGTCTGCGGCATGACGCCGTCATCCGCTGCCACCACCAGAACAGCAATATCCGTTACCTGGGCGCCGCGGGCCCGCATGGCCGTGAAAGCCTCATGACCTGGGGTATCCAAGAAGGTAATCTTCTTATCGTGGATATCCACTTGGTAAGCGCCAATGCGTTGGGTAATACCTCCCTCTTCCTGGGCGGTGGCGTTTGTTTCACGAATGGCGTCCAGCAGCGATGTTTTACCATGATCCACGTGACCCATGATGGTCACCACCGGCCACCTGGGCTGCAAATCCTCCTCCCGATCCGGGATCTCTTCCACCTGAAGAGCCTCTTCTTCGGTCGGAGCAGCAGTTACTTCCACCCCAAACTCCTGACCAACCAAAATCGCGGTATCTAGATCGATCTCCTGATTAATGTTGGCCATAACACCCAGCAACATAAGCTTTTTAATGACTTCCGTCGCAGCTACCTCAATTGTCTGGGCAAACTCCTTCACTGTAATGGAGGCAGGAAGTTGAACAGATTTCACATTGGTAATCGGACGGTTGACGGGAGCTTGATCTGCACGCTGACTGCCCTGTTGACCCTTTTTAGCCTTGCTGCCTTCAAAACGACGTCCGTCGCGGTGTTGTGCATGAGTGCCAGGCTTTTCGCCGCTTTGGCCGCGCCAACCGGGTCTTTGTTGTCCTTGCGGCTGCCCCGGCCTGGGTGCCGGGCGGTTACTTGCCTTTTGTCCGGCGGGACGTTGTCCTCCGGACAGTTCTTGGCCAGATCGGTTTGCTCCGGGAACGCCTGCCCGGTTGCCAACAGGTTTTCCGGGACGTTGCCCGGAATGTGTTCCGGCTTGATTAACCGGTTTAGGACCGGCAGCAGCCACCGGTCGCGTACTTCCTTGTGCAACGGGTTTGCCTTGATTTGCAGCAGTTGTTCCTTGACGGGGTGGCGTTTGTTTACCCTGTTGTTGCTGGCTGGCTTGTTGTCCTGATTTCTCAGCCTTAGTGGAACTGGTGGACTTGGCGGGCGGTACCGGAGCCCCGGCTTTTACCGTAGTACTCTTTGGCGCATCACCTTGGGCAGTTTTTGGTTTTTCCGGGGCTTTGGTCGGAGTAGGAATTTTCGGAGTCTGAGCGGAGGTTTTTAGTGCTGTCTCCTTGGTCGGTTGTGGTTTTTCCTGCGTCTTTGCTTTCGGGGTCGTACCAAAGGATTTATAGACCTTCTCCAGATACTCTTCGCCCACCGTACTCATGTGGTTTTTAACCCCGGCTCCCATATCGTTAAGGATCATCATCAGATCCTTGCTTTGGATTCCCAGTTCCTTGCTTAACTCGTGCACTCGCATTTTCTTCATAAGACCACCTCCGTTATTCCTGAGAACGTGCCACCTTCTGCATCTCCCCGGCAAATGTCTTTGAGGTTACAGCCAAAACAGCCCGTTCCTCCCGGCCGATGACACGTCCGAGATGCCTCCGGTCTTTGTAGTTAATCCACGGAACGCCATAGCGCCGGCAAAGCCGTTCAAGGGCTTCCCGGCTTCCCCCGGCCAGGTCCGCCGCTAATATAACCAAATAGGCGCGGCCTTTTTTTACCGCAACCTCAGTCGCTGTTGTTCCCACCGCCAAACACCCAGCCCGACGGGCGAGACCGATAAGGCTATCCAACTTAGAGGCTTCGGTCAACGATCCGATTCACCTCTGCACGTAATTGTTCTTTCATTTCTTGGGTAATGGTAACCTCAAGATTCTTTGCCAAACAGTCTCCTTTTAATGCCTTCTCCAAGCAATCGACGCTCGGACAGATATATGTCCCGCGGCCAGATTTCTTCCCGGTGGGATCAAACAGGACCTGACCTTCAGGGGTACGAACAATTCGCAGCAATTCCTTCTTCCCGCGCACAGACCGGCAGCCAATGCAGGTGCGCTGGGGAACCTTTTTAACCTTCATCGCTTTGCGTTTCAACCCCTTTCTTCTTCCCCGACCGGCCGGACTTTGCCTGTGTTTTCTTTGTTGTCTGATCCGCTGCTTTCTCTTTGGCTTTTTTCTGCAATTCAGCGGCTAAAAGCTGGCCAAGGGTAAAGCCGCTGCTCTCACTGGTAAAGACCACTTCACTCTCATCACCGGGCTTATCAACCTTGGGCAGATCTTCTTCTTGGAGATCGTTAAAGAGATCGAAGCCTTCCTCCATTTCATCGACGAATTCCTGTTCCCGTTTGCGTGTTTTGGTTTTGGGCTTTTTAACCTTCTTCTTTATTTCTTCTTCTTCAGTATCATCATCATCAATTATATGATCTTCGGCATCCAGATCGGAGTAATCCGTGTAATCGCCGTCGACCCCGGCTTGCTCCGCCTCTTCCCCCGGATAATACTCATCTTCCGGTGTATATTCAAATTCCGGTTTTTCTTCCTCGGCCCATTCTTCCTCGACGGCCTCAACCTCTTCTACCACTTCCTGCTGCTGTTGCAGGGCTTCCTCTTCCTCCAGCATGGCCTGAATGCTCTCCCAAGCCTCTTCCGCCTGGCTCTCACTCTTAATATCAATCTTCCAGCCGGTCAACTTCGCCGCCAGCCTGGCGTTTTGGCCTTCTTTGCCAATGGCCAGGGATAACTGATAATCCGGCACAATCACCAGGGCCGTCTTCCGGCTGGGAAAGAGCTTCACATCGGAGACCTTGGAAGGACTAAGGGCTTTAATAATAAAGGTTTCCGGGTCCGGGCTCCAGGGGATGACATCAATTTTCTCCCCTTTCAGCTCGCGGACGATCATTTGCACCCGGGCACCTTTAGCTCCGACGCAAGCGCCAACGGGGTCCACATTCTCATTGCGGCTGGCCACCGCAATCTTTGACCTTGCGCCCGGTTCCCGGGCCACGGATTTGATCTCCACCAATCCTTCCTGTATCTCCGGAACTTCCAGCTCAAAAAGGCGTTTTAACAAGCCGTTGCGGGTCCGGGACAGGATAACCTGAGGACCCTTCGATGATTTTTTAACCTCCACCAAATAGGTCTTGATCCGCATTCCCGGTTCATATCGTTCACCGGGGATCTGCTCATTTTGGGGAAGAATCGCTTCAACCCGGCCAAGTTCCACAAAGACATTGCGTTGTTCATGACGTTGCACCACACCGTTGACAATGTCGCCCACCCGACTGGCAAACTCATCATAGACAATGGAGCGTTCCGCTTCGCGAATCCGTTGGACCACCACCTGCTTGGCGGTTTGTGCGGCGATCCGGCCAAACTCGGAGGGGAAGATCTCGATCTCCACCTGGTCGTTTAGTTCATAACCGGGATCAATGCGCCGGGCATCCGCCAAGCTCATCTCCAGGCGCTCGTCGGCAACCTCCTCAACCACCTGTTTATAGGAGAAAACGCGAAAATCTCCTGTTTTCGGGTCTAATTTCACTTTAATGTTCTGATGCTGCTTCTGGTCTTTCTTATAAGCGGAAGACAATGCCGATTCAATAGCATCAATCAAGATCTCTTTCGAGATCCCCTTCTCCTTTTCAACCATCTCCAAAGCCTCAATGAGTTCGCGATTCATTCCATTTCCCCCTCATATTCGCCAATCAATCCTGGTATTTAGAGTAAAACTCAATAAATAAGAACATTAGAGTAACTATGACCAATCAGGCATTAGTTTGGCCCTTGCCACCAAACTCCATGGTATGGTCAGCAGGGCCCCATCCACTTCCAAGATTACGCCGCCTTCCCCTGTCGGGTCCCAACCGCGCAGGATTCCCTGCCATCTTTTTCTTACCTTAAACGCTGCATTCAAGCGCAACTCCGCTTTTTGACCGGCAAATCTCATGAAATCGGCAGCCTTTTTCAACGGCCGTTCCAAACCAGGCGAGGATACCTCCAACAGATAAGGACCGGCAATGGGGTCGGCTTCATCCAACAGGCCGTCAATGGCCTTACTGAAGCGCTCGCAGTCATCCGAGGTAATACCCTCCGGCTTGTCAATGGTAATCCGCAGCACCGCATCCCGGCCTTCCTTGGCAAAAGTAACCTCAACTACCTCCAGTCCAAGTTGGCGGCCAACCTCCTCGGCCAAACCATAGACAACATCACTGACCCGCCCCATTAACCTTCCTCCTTACCCCCGCCTTCATTTTCAGCGCAGGCAAACCCAAAGCAAAAAGACATAATCTGCCAGGTTTAGCTTCTGTCTCCGGCCGGCAGTTTATGCGATCCGAAAACACTTGCCACCTCCGAAGCGAAGCGACCCTCCAAGAGATAAGGCATACAAGATGAAAGAGTGGGGCAGCCCCACTCTTTTCTTAAGTACAGAGATATTTTACCATACCAGATGGGATTTGACAAGTCAAGGGTTGCTGAAATCGGTAATGGCTGTGACTTACAAGATAAAGCCTGCTTCAGCCCGGAACGGACACCCCGTCTGTCGACTCCAGCAATTTACCCCGGGCATAGGTACGAAAGGCTTTGGTAATTTGGACTCTAACCTGTTGGCCCACCTGCCGACCGGCCCCTTCAATATCCACTACATAGCCTTCGATACGTCCGATGCCGTCGGCGGGGTTGTTCATGTGGACATCTGTCACCATCACCTCGCAGATGTCGCCCTCCACCACCGGCAGGGCCAGCCGTTCCAAATCTCCGGGAGTACCCTGAGCCATCAACCGTACATCTTCCAGACCCAAGCCCTCCTGACCCTTTAAATACAGGGTTTTACCGGTGGCTTCCTCCAATGTCTGCAGGTGGCTACCGCCGGGTCCGATCAAAATCGAGGCCATTTGGGGATTGATCCCCAACAGGAGGGCAGTGGCGGAAGAATTGGCCGCCATAGCCACGATCCGCCTTTCCAGCCGCAGCGCCATTGTCTCCGGGGAAACCACAAGGCCCATCCCCTCACACTCAGGGCAGACCTGTTGCAGTTGCTCCTGGAGGCTGGGACGGACCTTCTTCCTGGTCACCTCCAACAACCCGAGGGAGGTAAAGCCCAGGACGTTGGCTTTCACCTTATCCTTAGCCAGCTCGGTTTCGAAAACCTTCAATACCTCCTGGCGGTCGCCCTCATTTTCCATGTCAATAAAGTCGATGATAATGATTCCGGCCAGGTTACGCAGGCGAATTTGCCGGGCGATTTCCCGCGCGGCAATCTTATTGGTCAACACCACGGTTTCATTGAGATTTGTTGTTCCGGTAAACTTGCCGGTGTTCACATCAATAACCGTTAAGGCCTCTGTTTGATCAAAAACAATATATGAACCGTTCTCTAACCAGACCCGGCGGCGCAAGGCCTCATTTATCTGGCTTTCGATACCGTACACATCAAAAACGGGTGTGGAGCCGGTGTGCAAATGAATCCTGTCTTTACAGGCAGGGGCGAAACTCTTAATAAGTTCACGCGCACGCTCAAAGGCCGCCGCTTCATCCACCACTACCCGGTCAATCTCTGCCGTGAACTGGTCCCGCAACACCCGGTAGAGAATATCGTGATCCCGGTAGAGCAGGGAAGGTACCGGCCCTTTCTTGGCCTTCTTCTGGATTTTGCGCCACAGGTTCAAGAGCATCTCCACATCAGTGCGGAATTCTTCCGCCGTAATGCCTTCAGCGGCGGTCCGCACAATCAAACCCATGCCTGCCGGCCGAACCTCCATGGCCAAGGCCTTTAACCGTTCTCGTTCCTTTTCATCCTCAATCCGCCGGGATATTCCCACATAGTCGACGGTTGGCATCAACACCAGATAACGGCCGGCCAGGGTAAGATGGGTCACCACCCGCGCCCCTTTGTTCCCGATGGACTCCTTGATCACCTGCACAATGATATCCTGCCCCTCTTTGAGCAAGTCTTTTATCGAGGCGTCCGCCTTGCCCTCACCGCCCTCACCGTGGGGCTTCAGTTGTAGATCGTCAATATAAAGAAAGGCATTTTTCTCCATGCCGATATCAATAAAAGCAGCTTGCATCCCGGGAAGCACGTTTTCCACTTTTCCCCGATAAATATTACCCACCTGGCGGTACTCACCGCCACGGTCAATGATCAATTCCACCAGCCGTCCGTCTTCCAAGACGGCAACCCGGCCTTCGCCGGGGCAGAGGTTAAAAATAATCTCTTTGGTCACCCCATACACATCCTTAAAATGGGCTAATTTAACCCATTACAACGTAATCACCCTGCAGTTTCTTAACCACTAATTAACTGAACCGCGCCCAACCTAAGAAGTTTGCTGTTGGGTCAGGCCTGAACCCATGGTCACCTTTGCTTACCTGCACAATGCCAGGGGGGAAACCCGATTTATGCCGTCATCCACCCAAAGATCGGTCCGGATAATCCGGGGGGTGTCGATGGGAACGGCAAAAAAGCGCAGGAACTCATCGGGGCGGATTGTGCCTTGATTCCCGATGACAGTTTCCAGACACAAGACTGGTCCTGAGCCCGGCTGCTCCAACCATTGCCAATTCTTCAAAAAACCCCGAACATTGAGGTTTTTTGTTCCGCCGCCCTTAGCTTTGCGGGTTACCAACAAGGTATCCTGCTTCCAGAGGCGTTCCACCTCCCGCCGGATCCTCTCCGGATCATCCTGGCCCGCCGCCAAACCCTCATAACGGTAAACAGCACAGTTAATTACCGCAGTCAATGGCTTCAACTTGCGGGCGGCCTCCACAAGCTCCAGGGCTCTAAGGCCCGGCGGCATGACATGGTTCAGCCTAGCAATGATCTCCTCAAGGTCAACAGACCGGGTGAACTCCATGTCTAAATACTCAGCGACACTTTCCACACCCAGCGGCAAGGCCGGGCCAAAACCAAGCTTGGGATGGGGGTTATAACCTTCTGAATAGGCCACGGGCAAGCCTGCCCGGCGCAGGATCCGTTCAAAGCCCCGGACCAGGTCCAAATGGGAGATAAAACGCAGTTCCCCTTGTTTACTGTAGCGTAAGCGGTAATCAACCACGGCCCTCACCCCCTGCCAAGCTAGGCCGGACTTGCAGCCCCGGGCAAACGCCGCAGGCAGAACAAGCCGCCTGCCGGCAGTCGGGAGTCAAAAGCCCTGCTTCCGCCCGACGGTCTTCATCTTGCAAAAATTCTTTACACACCCCGGCATCCAAATGATCCCAGGGCAGGATCTCCGTATAGGACCGCTGGCGGTTAGCATAAAAATCAGGCTCCAGACCGGACCGACGGAAGGCTTCCAACCAAAGATCAAAGCGGAAATGCTCCGCCCAGCCGTCGAAGCGGCATCCCAACTCCCAAGCGGTTTTGACAACAGCAGCCAACCGCCGGTCACCCCGGGCAAAAACCCCCTCCAACCAACTGGTGCGCGCATCATGCCAGTGCAGCTCCAAACCCCGGCCTTTCAGGTGATCCGCCAACAGTCGCTGGCGTCTTTCCACCTCTTCCAGGCTAAGCTGGGGCCGCCATTGAAAGGGCGTATGGGGTTTGGGGACAAAAACGGATACGCTAACAGAGACCTGCACCGCATGGGGTCGCTGCTTCCAGATGCCTTTGCCTAAATTCAGCACTTCCCGGGCAAGTTCAGCGATGCCAATGATGTCTTCATCCGTCTCCGTGGGCAATCCCATCATAAAGTATAGCTTCAACCTCTGCCAACCGCCGCGGAAGGCCGCCTCGGCGGCGGAAAGCATATCTTCACGGGTTACGCCCTTATTGATGACACGGCGCATCCGTTCAGTCCCCGCCTCCGGCGCAAAGGTCAGGCTGCTCTTCCGCCCGCCCTGGAACCGTTCGGCAAGGTCGGCGGGAAAAGCATCAATCCGTAATGAAGGCAGGGAAATATTCACATGTTCAGCGCTGTAACAATCCATCAACCGTGCCACTAATTGACGGATCTCTGAATAGTCCGAACTGCTCAGGGAAGTCAGGGAAACCTCCCCATAACCGGTCTGCTTTAAAAGTTTATCCAAGGCCTTCTCCAGGGTCGGCACGCTCCGTTCCCGGACCGGCCGGTAGATCATGCCCGCCTGGCAAAAGCGACACCCGCGGGTACAACCCCGGAAAAGTTCCAGCATGATCCGATCATGGACAATATCGGTGAACGGAACTATTTGCTGTTCCGGAATGGGGCATTGCTCAAGATCAGCCACAATCCTTTTGGTGACCCGGACAGGAACCACCTCCGCGGCCCGAATCCCGGCAAGAGTGCCGTCTTGATGGTAACTTACCTCGTAAAACTCGGGGACATATACTCCCGGTATTTTACTTAGTTCCTTCTTTACTTGTGCCTTGGACAATCCTGCCCTTTTCGCCCGGGCCAGCACCGCCAGGATCTCCAGGATAGCCTCTTCACCTTCGCCTAAAAAGAAGAGGTCAAAGAACTCAGCAATGGGTTCCGGGTTGTAAGCGCCGGGGCCACCGGCGATCAGCAGGGGATGTTCCGATCCCCGCTCCCGGGCAGCTAAAGGTATGCCCCCCAGATCCATCATATTCAGGATATTGGTATAGCTCAACTCATACTGTAAAGTAAAACCCACCAGGTCAAACTCGGCCAGGCTACGCCGGGACTCCAGGGAAAACAAGGGCTTTGCGGCCTTGCGTAATTCATCTTCCAGATCAATCCAGGGAGCATAAACCCGTTCTGCCAGGTAGTCCGGGTGTTGATTTATCTGATCATATAACAGCCTGAGTCCCAAATGAGACTGGCCGACTTCGTAAAGATCGGGAAAGGCCAGAGCCACCCGGACCTGTGCCTTTGTCCAGTCTTTTTTGACCATGCCCCATTCGCCCCCGGTATACCGGGAGGGCTTTTCCACTCTCGCCAGTATCTCTTCGATCTGTGTCACTTTATAACCTCGTTCCTTTCGTCGACCGCTATTCCAGAAGTTATTTCCCGATTGGGAAAAGGGTCACCTCTTCCCCTTGGATCTTTTCCTTCTTCGACGACGGTAAAAGGAACTCCTCTTTTGCCAGCCTTGACTTGATCTTTGCCAGCGTGAGGCCATGCCGGTAATCGCTGGTCATGAAGGCTTCCCAGATGCGGGTCTCGTCAATCCATCCGTTTACCCTGCCCGCACCGTCGGTGGTCAAAAACACCTTGAACGCCCTGCCATCCAGGGCATCCCCCATCCTTTCCAAAGGCGTCCCTTCATCCACCGCCTGCACCGTCACCGGCACCCGGCGCCCCTCCAACAGGCTTTTGCGCCGTTTCTCCCCCTGCCGCCAGCGGAGGTAAAGATAATCCCCGCCGTCCCGTGCCGCCCAGAACAAAAAGGCCAGTACCAAAGGGACGGACCAAGGCAAGCGTCCGCTACACAGTAAGAAGACGGCGGGGAACAAGCCAATACCCGCCGTCCACCTTGTTGCTACACTTGTCCAGCGGGAAGCAACCCGCAGTCCCAAGACGGGAATCAATAGGGCCCTGAGAATCCGCCCGCCGTCCAAAGGATAAAACGGGAGCAGGTTGAACAAGCCAAGCCAAAGATTGATCCGGGCAAGCTCAAAGCCGACCGTATGCCCACCCAACCAGTTCCCGCCATAGTAAGACAAGACCGCAAAGAGCAGGCTATGGACAGGGCCGGCTAATGCGGTGACCGCCTCGGCCAAACCGTCCCCCATCAGCGCCGAATCCATCAGGGCCACCCCGCCAAAGGGATAAAGTTCAATCCGGTAGGTATGATAGGAAAAAGCCCACGCCACCACGGCATGCGCCATTTCGTGCAAAACCACGCTGATAAAGTTCAACAAGAACAACCGGCCTGCTCCGGTCAGACCGGCCAAGACCAGCAACAGCAGGAACAAGGGATGAATGCGAATCTTCATCAAACTACCTTACTGCCCCACATATTTAGCCGGGTCCACCGGTTGGCCATCCTTCCAGATTTCCCAGCGCACCCCTGCCGCACTTCTCCCCGCAACGGCCAACTCCTGCCCGGTCTTGACCCGTTCCCCCACGGAAACATTAACCCTGGCGCAATTACCATAGACAGTTCGCCATCCCCCCTGATGGGCAAGGACCACCCGCCAGGTACCACCAGCTTCCTGCGTGACCGCCTGCACCACACCCTCCCTGGAGGCTCTGACCGGCCTACCCATGGATGACGCCAGGTCAACCCCGGGATAAAAAGACGGGCTATTTCGCTCCGTGTACCAGCCAAACCCCCGTTGAATTTTCCCCGGCACCGGAGGGACAAACCATTCCGTCCCCGCAGAATTCCCCACTTGGGCCTGGGGGGTCAGTGTTGCACGGAAAACATCTTTAAACCAATCAAGCAGGGCTCCGATCACAGGTTGTCTTCCTAAATAACCGAAAGTAGAAGCCTGATCCGCCCGGATTGCGTAATAGAAACGCCGGGTCAATCCGGCTAAACGAGTTGGTCGGGAAAAAGACCCAGCGACACCCAGTCCTGCCATAATCAGGAGACAGATTAACATCTGACGGGCCAATACGGCACCGGTAATAAGCGGTTTTTCTTCCACCGGTTCTTCCGGAAACTGTTCTTGTCCCGGCAGATAACCCTGTTCCATCTTCTTCCCCCCTTTACCCCAAATACAACTCTTGTTTATTTTATGGGCAGGGCAAGAGGGACAGAACGCTCACCCGAACAGAGTTTTATTCAACAGAGATAGCCTCTGTCGGACAATTATCCGCAGCTACTTTGGTCTCATGCTCATCCGCCTGGGGGACATCCCCCGTAATAGCCTGGGCTTTATCGTCATCTCCCCAGGAAAAAACCGTGGGTACACTGCTAACACAAAGGCCACAAGAGATACAAAGTCCGGGATCAACGGCTGCTTTCACTGGCTTCTCCTCCTTTTGCCCTAAAGGTAAAATGAAGACCGCCCGGGTCTTCATTGAATCGTCGTCTGCGTGGTGACAACCTCAGTATTCTTCGGTTTTCCTGTCCCCCGGATCTTATCTAAAAGTTGAGGAGCAGCATCAATGATCCGGTCCACCAGGATATTACTGTCCACAGGCAAGAGTTTGGTCTGCTCCTTGCCCACAACCAAGAAGGCCACTGGGTTAACGGTGATCCCCGCCCCGCTGCCGCCGCCAAAGGGCATGGTGCCTGCAGTATCCTCCTCAACTTTTTTCTCCTTGGCGGTCATTCCATTACCGGCAAATTCACTGCCCCCGGCGGCAAAACCAAAAGTCACACGGGAAACCGGAACAATCACACTACCGTCCGGTGTTTCCACCGGATCCCCCAGAATGGTGTTAACGTTCACCATCTCTTTCAAGCTCTCCATTGTTGTCTTCATTAAACCCTCAATAGGATGTTCTATCATCTTTTTTCTCTCCTTCCAGACGTGAACAGGCGTCTTAGATACTCCTTCAATCCGGTAAGCATAATCTGCCCCAGTTTAACCTGGAATATGCAGTCTACCTCGGTATCCAACACATTACGGCCAAAGGCGGGTTGGACCGCAATAGCCGGCCGACAGCGAAACCTGTACCGGCTTTGTAACAATCCCAGGACTTCTCCCTTTAGCGCCCACAGCCCCCCCACTAACCAGGCGGCATGGGCCGGGTTTTGCCTGCCAGCAAGCGTTCGCCATTGAAAACTGGTGAATATACCGCAGTTCTCCAGTTCGTTAATGACCCGGATATACTTCAAATACTTGTCGGGAATAAAAAAACTGGCCAATGTTACACCAAGGCCATAATTACCCAACCGTTGCCGCAAACTGTTGAAACTGCTAAAGATTGCACTGATGTCCCACCGGGCTTTGCTTTCCTCCACTTCCCCCCGGGATTTGGCATCCCTCCCTTCAAACTGGGCGACCACAGCAGGTCCTTCCGGCCGAGGGCGAATCAAGGGCACCTCCTTGTACCAACGAAGAAAAGGGAAGAGAAGCATATCCAAACGTAAATAGTCATCTACACCCCTTTTGACATAGGTGAAATGAAAACGCACCGGAGAGAGGATAAGCGGCACAATAAGCACTAAAACCCCTATGACTGACACTCTGGCAATTACCCCCGCTTTTACTTAGGCATAGTCTTCCTCAGGTCCGCCCGGGTATGCGTCAAAACATCTTAAAGGCAGTAGACTAAATTACCGGTGACCACAGGTTATTCAAGCAAAGCGGGAGAAACTGCGGCAGTTTAAGGTTTCAAACCGGCGGCCCCGCTGGTAAACCCACCGGTACAAGCCGCTGAACCATTCTGCCACCGCCACAGAAGCAACTGCAGTAAAGATCACCCAGGCCCATTGACCCCGGGTTAAGGCAACGGTGGCGAAAACCCTTTGCAAGAAGGGCAGGTTCATCGTCACCCATTGCATCAGCGCCGAAAGGCCCACCGCCCCCAGCAAGTAAGGGTTTCGCCCCAATGGTACCTGCCAGACCGGCTTGGCCTCCGACCGGCAGGCAAAGACGTAACTTAGCTGTGAGAACACCAAACAGCCATAAGCCATGGTGCGTGCCACCACCAAACTGTTGGCCAGGCGAAGGGTTAACGCGAAGACGCCCAAGGTGAAGCCACCGATGGCCACTCCCTGCAACAGGATACGTTTCCCCAAACCGCGCCCGAAGATCCCTTCCTTGGCCGGTCGGGGCGGCCTGTTCATCAGCTCACTGTCCGGCGGATCCATGCTTAAGGCCACCGCCGGCAAGCCATCCGTCACCAGGTTGGTCCAGAGAATCTGCAAGGGCGTCAATGGCAGAGGCAGGCCCAGCAGTGAAGCTCCAAACATGGTCAGCACCTCGCCAATATTGCAGCCCAACAAATAGCGGATGGATTTGCGCACGTTCTCGTAGATCCCGCGACCTTCCTCAACGGCTGCTACCATGGAGGCGAAATTATCGTCGGTGATCACCATAGCCGAGGCCTCCTTGGTCACATCCGTCCCGGTCCGTCCCATGGCCACACCGATATTGGCCTCCTTCACCGCCGGGGCGTCATTGACCCCGTCTCCAGTCATGGCCACCACTTCACCCTGCTTTTTCAGGGTACGGACCAGGAGCAGTTTATGCTTAGGCGATACCCGGGCATAAACGTTGACCCTTCCCACCTGTTGCAATAGACTTTTAGTATCCAATTTCTCCAGTTCGGCTCCAGTTAAAATGGAACCTCCCCTGTTTAAACCAATGGCGTCGGCCACCGCCCGCGCCGTCGCCGGATGATCCCCGGTGATCATGACCGTCCTGATTCCCGCCCGGTAGCATCGGCGAATGGCCTCCTTCACCTCCGGACGGGGCGGATCCATCATCCCCACCATTCCCAGGAAAATCAGGTTCTGCTCATCGGACTCCTGTAACTTGGTTGTACCTGCTGCCAAAGGTTTATAGGCAATACCCAAAACCCGCAGGGCCTTGCCGGCCAAGCGGTCCGCTTCCTCCTCCAACCGCCGCCGCCGCACTGCAGTAAGAGGCTGAATCCCCTCCGCTTCCAACACATGGGTAGATAGACCAAGCAGGCTGTCCACACTGCCTTTGGTATAGAGGAAGGTTCTGGCGCCCCATGCAACAGTGACACTCATGCGCCGCCGTTCGGAGGAGAAAGGTATTTCATGCAAGCGTTTTATTGCAGGATTCTTCAATGGGTATCCAGCTTTGGCGGCCAAAGCCAACAGCGCACCCTCCGTAGGGTCCCCTTGGCTGGTCCATTCACCGTTGCCCACCTGCTCCAGCCGGGCATTGTTGCAATAGACCAGTGCTTGAAAGAAATGGTCCGGATACTCATTATTCTGCCTTCGCCACAATTGGGCGCCATAGTAAATTTCTCCCTCCGGCCGGTAGCCCTTACCTTCTACCCGCAGTTCCTTCCCGGCTAAAATAAAGCTGGTCACCACCATTTGATTCTGGGTGATAGTGCCGGTCTTATCGGAACAGATCACCGTAGCGCAGCCCAGTGTCTCCACAGCCGGCAAGCGCCGAATGAGCACATTGCGCCGGATCATCCGTTGCACCCCAATGGCCAGGGAAATGGTGACAATGGCCGGAAGTCCCTCGGGAATTGCTGCCACCGCCAGGCTGACCCCGGAGAGAAACATCACCCGGAAGGGCTCGCCACGTAGGATGCCCATGGTCGCCACGGCTGAACAAATAAACAAGCAGATCAACACCAACACCCGGCCCAATTGGTCCAAGCGTTGTTGCAAAGGGGTAACATCCTCTTCCGTCGACTGCAACAGGTGGGCGATCTTCCCCAGTTCCGTCACCATTCCTGTGGCTACAACCACTGCCCTGCCCCTACCTTGGGTGACGTTAGTTCCGGCATAAACCATACAATGCCGGTCCCCCAGGGACAACTCCTTCTTGTGGATGGCCGCTGGCGTTTTTGCCACCGGCATGGATTCTCCGGTCAGCGCCGCTTCGTTTACTTCCAGCGCCTCGGCAGCCAGGAGCCGGGCATCGGCCCCAATCCGGTCGCCAGCCTCCAAAAGCAGAATATCACCGGGCACCACCTGACTGTTGTCCACGAGTGTCGGTTTGCCATCACGCAGGACCCGGGCTTGCGGGGCTGAGAGTTGTTTGAGCGCCGCTAGGGAGCGCTCCGCCCGGTACTCTTGGACCAGACCCAGAATGGCGTTGAGGATGATGATGGCCAGGATGGTAACGGCATCCGCCAACTCGCCCAAGCAGAAAGAGATCAGTGCCGCACCAATAAGTACCAGCACCATAAAATCCTTAAATTGATTGAGAAAAATTTGTAAAGGGGAGATGGCTGCAGTTTGTTGCAGCTGATTAGCCCCGTATTCTTCCCGCCGCTGTATTGCCTCCGGTGTGGCCAGTCCCCGCTCGGCGCTGGTCTTTAGTTCCGCGACAACCAGTTGGCCATCCATACTCCACCATTGTCGTTCCAAACTCCCACCCCCGTCTGTATGTTTATGTCCCAACTTTCCGTTCCAGTCCAATTCCAAAGCTGGATTGTAACTCTTGTTTCCGCCGCGGCGGCAATGTATACTAGACTGTGTGATTTACTAAGCATTGCTGACCGGGAGAGATCATCATGCCTTTAGATGCCCTTTACCTGCACGCCTTGGCTGGCGAATTAACGGAGAAACTGCGCAACGGGCGGATTGAACGCATCTACCATCCCCTCAAGGATCGGGTCGTCCTGGAAATCCGCCACCCCTATCCCGGGACAAATTACCAGCTACTCCTCTCGGTCCATCCCCAATACGCCCGGATCCACCTTACTGAAAGCAAAATAGAGAACCCGGCGCAACCATCGGCTTTTTGCATGTTGCTCCGAAAGTACCTGCAAGGCGGCCGTGTCCTTGAACTGACGACCAAAGCATGGGAAAGAATTATAACGATGGAAGTTGAAGTCTACGCCCCCGACAAAGGGTTGTGTCGCCGCCGCTTAGTGCTGGAAGCCATGGGCCGCCGTAGCAACCTCCTAGTCTTGGATACCGATAACACCATCTTGGATGCGTTAAGACGTTCCCAAAAAAGCAGTGAACGGGAGATCTTTCCGGGTGTTCTCTATGTATATCCCCCGGTTCCCACCCCTTTGCGGCCTGATTTATCTGAAGAAGCCTTACAAGCCCTGCTAGACCGGGTCAATTCCCAACGCAAATTGGATGAAGTACTAAAAACAGAGCTATTGGGGATCTCTCCTTTTCTTAGCAAAGCCTGGGCATATCAAGCGCAATTTAATCCGGAACAACTCGTAGGAGACCTTCCACCTGATGCAGGCGAGCGTCTTGTCCACGCTTTTAAGACAATAGAAAAAAAGGCAACACAGCCTGAGCCAGGTCTCATTCTCCGGTCCGGTTCACCCGTGGACTTTTATCTTTTCTCCCCGGAGGAAGACCCGGAACTTAACTGGCAGCCCGTTGCCGATCTGAATACCGCCGTTGAACGGACACTGCATCATTGGGACGAGGAAGCCCGGCGGGCGGCCGTCCAAGCCAGCCTGGCCCGCCTGGTCCGGGAACGGGCCAATAAAATCAATAAGAAACTGCAAAAACAGGCCGAGGAGCTTGCTGCCGCCGAGGATGCTGAGATCTATCGGATCCAAGGTGAATTGTTGACAGTGAATATGAAAAGCATCACCAAAGGCCTGAGCCAGGTGGAACTACCCAACTATTACGACCCGGAGAACCGTCCGCTGCTTATCCCCCTCCGGCCGGATCTATCCCCGGCGGAAAACTCCCAATACTACTACAATAAGTATCAAAAGGCCAAGAAGGCTAAACACGCCATTGCCGAACAAATCCGGCTCAACACGGAGGAATTGGCCTACCTGGAAGGAATCTTGGTCACCCTGGCGGATCCCCTGTCCCATGAGGAACTGGGGGAAATCCACAGCGAACTCTCGACCCAGGGCTACATCGCCTCCAGGCAGGTCGGCAGCAGCAAAAGGCAGGATGTCAGCAGCCCCCGGCGCTTTGTCTCCAGCGATGGCACCACCATCGAGGTGGGACGAAATAACCTGCAAAATGACAAGCTTACCTTCAAAATAGCGTCGCCTAAGGATACCTGGCTCCATGCCCAAAACATTCCTGGCAGTCATGTGTTAATCCGCAATAACGGCCAGCCGGTGTCGGACCAAACCCTGCTGGAAGCAGCCAACTTGGCTGTCTGGTACAGCAAAGCCCGGACTTCCACCAAGGTTCCTGTAGACTACACCCCCCGGCGGTATGTGCGCAAACCCCCAGGATCCAGGCCGGGTTTCGTCCTTTATGACCCATTCAAGACCATAATTATTACCCCGGACCCATCCATCCTGTCCCGCTTAGGTGTGACTACCGGCTAAAAACCATGGTAAAGACAGAAAATAAAACCCCTTCCAGACCAGAAGGGGCTTTTTCTTACCCAAAATCCATTACCTCGTAAAGCTTCTTCCATTTTCCACTATATGACCGTTGGTTCAAGGCCATACTAAACACTGTCCCCTACTAAATTACAAGGAGGCGGTTATTTCTTGATGCACGAACGGTTTGACGACCATCGGGTGGCTGTGGAACCTGCCCCCGTACGTTCCGGAGGAAAGGTAAGCATTCACTACCATGGGCTGCTCTCCAATTCCGGGGCCGATGCCATTTACCTGCATTACGGGTATGATGGGTGGCGTGATCCCAGGACGGTTCCGATGCAACGGACCGCGGACGGCGGATTCTCCGCGGAGATTAGCGCCACGGCTGATCGGGAACTGAACTTCTGTTTCAAAGACAGTGCCAACAATTGGGATAACAACAGTGGTTGGAACTGGCGCTGCGAAATCGTGTAAAGAAAACGCCGGCTAAAGCCGGCGTTGCTCTTTTCTGGCGCATACCCGTGCGTATAATGAAATTATTCTGCGGTACAAACCCGGTTCCGTCCGGTCTGTTTTGCCTTGTAGAGGGCCTCATCAGCGCTACCCAAAACACCTTCTGCCGTGGTGGCAAAGTCCGGCACAGAACTTACCCCCAGACTGATGGTAACCTTAAAAGGTTCGCAACCCTCCGCGATAATGGTTGTTTCCTGAACCTTCAAACGAACTTGTTCCGAGAGTTCGATCATCTGTTGCAAATCATAATTGGGAACAATCATCACAAACTCCTCGCCACCGTAACGGGCAATCATGCCGGATGGCGGCAGCATCTGCCGGACCAAAGCAGTCAATTGCTTTAAGGTGGCGTCACCCGCCAAGTGGCCATAGGTATCATTCACTTTCTTAAAATGGTCCACATCAAACATGGAGAGGGCCAGCTTTGGCAAGGTTTCACCGCTAAAAAGCTTGGTCAAATGCTGGTGGAGATAAAGCCGGTTATAGACACCGGTCAAGGCATCGGTTACCGCCATTCGTTCCATCCGGTCATAGAGGCGGGCATTATCAATGGCCATTGCCAAACGGTCCGCTGCGTTCATCAAAATTTTATATGTTTCGGTATTAAAGGCATGTTCAACCGCATGCTCCGCCAAGATAATGCCAGAGCCGCCGGTCTTTAAGCGGAGCGGAACCACCATCACGCTGCGGGCGCCTCGTTTGGAAAAGATTATCTCCTGTAATTTGGCGGTACCCTCATTGTCACCGGCAAGAATCTGCCGGAATAAACTTTCCGCCTCTGGGCCGATGAGATCGCTTTTCAATTCGGGTTTGTTGATACTCGTAGCCAAAATTGACGGAGGACCTTCTTCATTGAGCATGATTACACTGCAGGCTATGGAACCGGTCAAACCGGTTAGAATATCAACCACCTTTTCCCCCAGGATATCGATGGACAACTCAGAGTTTGCTACATCGTTGATGATCTGCAAGGTATAAAGCTCCGCATACTTCTCTTCCATGCTGACCTTTGCCGCCAGCAACTCCTTCATCTTCTCATCCTGCAGCTTTTGCTGGGAAGAAGAGTCCTTTTTGATGTCTTCAATTTCTTGCAATAATTGCTGCTGTTGCTCTTCATATTGCAATCTCCGGCAGGATAAGCGATAAACAAACACAACCAGCGCCACTGCTCCCAGCAGTAGTTCCAAAAGTTTAGCAGAGCCTGACAAGGTAAGTTGCACAAGGAAAAAAGCTGCCACAACCGCCGCGGCAAAGAGCAGACCCCTTCTAAGCTGTGTAAATTCAACGATGGCAAAAATGCTCCATAGCAGGAGGAAAAACCAGCCAAAAGGGGTGGAACTTGTGATTATAACTGAGGAAACGCCAATACAGCCCTCCAATACTTCAAGCCAAGACATCTGCGGTGGGCCAACCATCACAGACAAAAGGTGGATTATAAGGAAATATATGGGTAAAGCCAAAAAATAAGCAGGCCAAGCTACCTGCGATCGGCTTATCCAAAAAGCAATTAACCCGACAGCCCAAACCAAGCAGGTTCGCCCTTCGGGTTTCCCTGCCAATATTTTATGCAGCATACGCTGTTCCTCCTAATAGATCCACGGATTAACAGTAATATTCGTTTATTATCGGCGTTTTCCTCTTTTATCAAAAAAAATATCTAAGCAAGCTTGCCGGGCCATAATTATCCTCCGGCATTTTTTCAGCTCAGGCCCTTAACTCAGCTATGGTAACCCCCATCCCGCCTTCACCCTCTTCACCCCAGCGATATTTCTTTACATGGGGATGATCTTTTAAATATTCGCCAATGGCCTTCCGCAAGGCACCCGTGCCTTTTCCATGAATCAACCGTACCGACGGCACTCCCGCCAAAAAAGCCGCATCCAAGTATTTGTCTACTTCCATCAGGGCTTCATCCACCGGTAAACCCCTAAGATCCAACTCGGTATGGATAGTTTGGGCTTTCTCCCGGCCCAGTTCACCAATGGATACCGCAGCTTTTTGTTCCCTTCCATCGCCAAGGGGACGGAGTCTTCTCCGGTCTACCCAGATCTTCAAAGAACCCACACCTACTTGTATCTGGTCACCGTCAATGGCAAGAACATCGCCGGTTTGGCCAAGATGGGTAACCTCAACTTTCCCACCGATTTGGATCTCATCTGTTGCCACTGATCCGGTCTCCTCTTCCACCCTGTCCGTCTCAGCCAATTGTTCCAGGCGGGCTGCCAACTCCCGACGGCGGGCTTGGGCCAGGCGGTTGCGCTGCTCCGGCGCGGCCTCCCTCAACTCCCTGAGCAGCTCTTCCATCTGCCGCCGGGTTTCCTTCACCAACTCCTGGGCCTCTTCCTTTGCTTGGCGCAGATATTTTTGGCGTTCCGCCCGCAACCGTTCCAGTTCGTCCCGGTGTTCCTTTTCTTGTTTTTCCAAGCGGGAACGGAGCACGGAAGCTTCGTGCCGGTCCTGCTCCAACGTTTTGCGCTCCGCCGTAATCCGCCCGATTAATTCCTCCACATAAAGCTGTTCCGGGGAGAGGATGGCCCGCGCCTGATTGATGATGGAAGACTCTAAGCCCAAGCGAGCAGCGATGGCAAAGGCATTACTTTCGCCAGGTATGCCCAAAAGCAACCGGTAGGTGGGACGGAGTGTCGTCAAATCAAACTCCACCGAAGCGTTTTGCATGCCCGCCGTGTTATAGGCAAAGGCCTTTAACTCACTGTAGTGGGTGGTGGCGATGGTGCGCACCCCCCGTTCATGCAAGGTTTTTAAGATTGCCATGGCCAGTGCCGCACCCTCCGCTGGATCCGTTCCTGCCCCCAGTTCGTCCAAGAGAACCAGATCCTTCGGCCCCTCTGCCGCCTGTAAAACTGCAACAATCTGGGTCATATGAGCAGAAAATGTACTTAGGCTCTGTTCGATGCTCTGCTCATCCCCAATGTCACTATAGATACCGGAAAAGATGGCGATCTCCGAATCGTAGCGAGCCGGAATGTGTAAACCGGCCTGGGCCATCAAGACCAAAAGACCGGTGGTCTTTAAATTCACGGTTTTCCCGCCGGTATTCGGCCCGGTAATCACCAATGTATGAAAGGAATCCCCCAATTCCAAATCCACTGGGACCACATTCCCTGTTAATAAGGGGTGTCGTGCGCCCCGTAACCGGATAATGCCCTGTTCGTTCAGGAGGGGTTCCGTTCCGTCGTAGGCAATGCTCATCCGGGCTTTGGCCACTGTCAGGTCCAAGCGGGCCAACAGGTCCAAGTTGGCCCGAAATGCCACCGCTTCGGCGCCCACCATGGCGCTGAGCTGGGTTAAGATTCTGTAGACCTCCTGTTCTTCCTCGGCCTCCACCTGGCGCAACTGGTTATTGATCTCCACCACTACCATGGGCTCGATGAACAGGGTGGCGCCACTGGCTGACTGGTCATGAACAATCCCGGGAAATTGCGCTTTATACTCCTGCTTTACCGGAATGACATACCGCCCGTTGCGCAATGTTACCAGGGACTCTTGCAGGTATTTCTGGTTCTCGCCCTTGATTATATCGTCCAGGCGGTCTTTAATCCGGTTGTGCAAGGTCCGCATCTGGGTCCGCAGACTATGCAACTTTGGACTGGCCTCATCCAGAACCTCTCCGCCGGGTCCAATGGCTTGCGTAATGGCTTTAAGGATCCGGGGGAAAGGTTGCAACTCATTGACCAAGGCGTAAAGGGCCGGGGCTTCCTCCTCCCTGTCCCGGAAGAAATCCCGCAGGTTATCGATGGCCTCCAAAGTCTGTCCGACCCTCATCAATTCCTCCGGGGCCAAGGTCCGGCCCATGGCAGCCGTGGAAACAGTTTCACGAATATCGTGAATCCCGCCCATGGGCAATCTGCCTTGGGCAGACAGCAAACTCTTGGCCTCACTGGTTTCCTGTAAAGCCTGGGCGATCCGGGAGCGTTCCAGCATGGGACGTAAAGCCAGCACTTCCTGCCGACCCAGGGCAGAGGTGGCATACTCCGCCAACCTGGCAAGGATCTTATCGAATTCAAGGATGCGTAACGTACGTTCCTGCACCTTTTCCGCTCCCTTCTCCCGCTCATTGTGCATGTCTTAATCGCTTTACTGCTCTTGCACAAGCTTAGTATCCTTTTCCCGACAATACCCCCGTTTATCCACGGGCAAATGCTTACTTTTCGCGAAAAGAAAATCCGATCCTGCCAGCAAAATCGGATTTTCGCAATTAACGGATTGCTGTCGAAAACAATAATGGATCATTTTATTGTTTCCCCGCACAAATAAGCCAAAGGAACTCCCGAATAATATCTTCTATGTAAAAAGTGGATTGGCATTTTTCATCCTCTCCACTTCATGGGTATTCAGCAAATATCGCTCATTCAGCCAACAGAGACCGCCGGAACTGCTTGCGCCAGGGCTTCGTTTAATACCTCGTCCATGGTATCCACAAGAATAAACCGGAGCTTCCGCGCCACCTGCGGCGGGATCTCTTCCAAATCCTTTTCATTTTCCCGGGGGATTATAATCCTTTGGATCCCTGCCCTGTGGGCAGCCAGAACCTTCTCTTTTAAGCCGCCAATGGGCAAGACCCGCCCGCGCAGGGTAATCTCCCCGGTCATCGCCACATCCTTGTGCACCGGACGGTTCGTCAAAGCAGAGATCACTGCCGTCGCCATGGTAATGCCGGCAGAAGGCCCGTCTTTGGGAATGGCGCCTTCTGGCACATGGATATGCAGATCAAATTTTTCGTAAAATTCCTCCTCAATCCCCAAGTCTTTGGCGCGGGACCGGATATAGCTGACACCGGCCTGGGCCGACTCCCGCATAACTTCCCCCAGCTTACCGGTGAGGATCAGATTGCCTTTCCCTTTTACCACAGTCACTTCAATGGAAAGGAGATCTCCCCCCACTTCCGTCCAGGCCAGTCCGGTGGCGACGCCGATCCGGTCTTCTTCCTCAGCCATCCCATACCGGTACTTCGGTACGCCCAGGAATTTCCGGAGATTTTGACCGGTCACACGGACAGTTTTGCTCTTCCCGCCCACCAATTCCCGGGCGGATTTACGGCAAATGGCCGCCAACTGGCGTTCCAGATTGCGCACCCCGGACTCTTTGGTATATAACCGAATAATATCCCGGAGAACTTTTTCCGGCAGAACCAGTTGTTCGCGTTGAATGCCATGTTCCTTTAATTGTTTGGGATACAGGTGCCTGCGGGCAATCTCCACCTTTTCCTCCTCGGTATAACCGGAGATGGTAATGACCTCCATCCGGTCCAGCAAAGGCCGGGGAATACCATGGAAGGTATTTGCCGTAGTGATGAAGAGCACCTTGGAAAGATCAAAGGGAACCTCTAAATAATGGTCGGAAAAGGCGTTGTTTTGCTCCGGATCCAATACCTCCAGCAAGGCAGAGGACGGGTCGCCCCGGAAATCCATGCTCATCTTGTCAATCTCATCCAACAGGAGTACCGGGTTTTTGGAGCCGGCTTGGCGAATAGCCTGGACGATCTTTCCGGGCATCGCCCCGATGTAAGTGCGCCGGTGACCCCGGATTTCCGCTTCATCCCGGACACCACCCAGGGAAAAGCGGACAAACTTCCTGTTCAAAGCCCGTGCCACCGAGCGGGCCAAGGAGGTCTTACCAACACCGGGTGGTCCCACCAGACAAATGATGGGGCCTTTTATCTGGTTGGTCAACTGACATACAGCCAGGTATTCCAAAATGCGTTCTTTTACTTGTTCCAGACCGTAGTGGTCCTCATCCAAAATCTCCTGCGCCCGCTTGATATCAATCCGGTCTTCCGTCGAGATATTCCAGGGCATTGCCAGCAGCCAATCCAAGTAGTTACGAACCACCACCGCCTCGGCAGCCAGTGGCGGCATTTTCTCTAACCGGTCGATCTCCCGGTTAGCTTTGTCCAATACTTCGTCGGCGAGTTCCAGTTTACTAAGTTTTTCCCTTAATTCCTCGCATTCGGCCACCCGCTCGTCCTTCTCACCCAACTCTTTTTGGATGGCCTTGATCTGTTCCTTCAGATAGTATTCCTTCTGGGTCTTTTCCATCTGTTTCCGGACCCGGACATGGATCTTCCGTTCCATGTCCAAGATCTCCATCTCCCGTATCAGCAGTGCGCAAAGTTTCTCCAACCGCTCCTGGGAGGGAATGGCCTCGAGGATGCCTTGTTTTTCTTCGACCTTTAAGTTAAGGTGAGAGGCAATGACATCAGCCAACCGGCCGGCCTCTTGAATGCTGGTAACTGAGGAGAGCACCTCCGGCGGCACCCTTTTGCTCAGTTTGATATACTGCTCAAACTGGAACAAGGTTGTCCGCATTAAGGCTTCAATCTCACTGTTCTTCTCCTGAGGTTCAACCACATCCTCAACAACCACGCGAAGATGGGGGTCTACCTGTATAAACTTGAGAATATTCAGCCGGGAAAGGCCTTCCACTAAAACACGGATGGTCCCGTCCGGTAATTTGATCAGTTGCTTGATCTCCGCCAGTGTCCCCACACGATAAATATCATCGGGCGTTGGCTCATTAATCTTGGCCTGGTACTGAGAGGCCAAAGCAATCAGTCGATCGTTAACCATCGCTTCTTCCAGCGCACTGACGGATTTTTCCCTGCCTACATCCAACGGTACAACCATATAAGGGAAGACTATCATTCCACGCAAAGGCAACAGTGGTAATTCACGCCGGGTTGGGTACGACTGTTTGTCTTTATCTTCAGTAATCATTGCTTCCACCTCCCAAAATTACAGACCCGACGCCGTTTCCGTTCTGCCTGCCTTCACCCGCGCCTCCTTGCGTCCGGTGATAGCTTGCCGAACTTAAGTGGCTATCTATTTTGGTAAAACAAGATTTCTTAACATAATATTCTGTAACCACACTAAATATCCTGCCGAGAGTTCCTGGATGAACCATGATTTACCTGGTTTAACTGGAAATTTCTTCTCGTCACTGCTAAGATAAGCTATGGCTGGAAGGATGCTTGGCAAAAGACAATCTCGCCATTGACCAGAACCGCCAAAACTTGGGCGTGAAAATCCAAGGGATTGCGGTCAAAGATTACCAGGTCCGCATCCTTACCGGGAGTTAAGGAACCAACCCGTTCCTGCAGACCAATGATCTCTGCGGGATTGATGGTGATAGCTCGTAGGGCCTCGTCGGGATCCATCCCGTACTTGACGGCAAACTGGGCACACATGATCAAATGTTTAAGGGGAATAACCGGGGCATCGGTCATCAAAGCTACTTTAACGCCTGCTTCAGCCAGGATGCGCGGGGTATCAAAGGTTTGATTCTTCAGTTCCACCTTGGAGCGATCGCCAAAGGACGGCCCCACAATGGCCGGATAGCCCTTCTTTGCCAAGATGTCGGCGATTAGATGCCCTTCGGTGCAATGGTCCAAAGTCAAGCCCAAGCCGAACTCTTCCGCGATACGAATGGCCGTCATGATGTCATCCACCCGGTGGGCATGGGCCTTTAAAGGAATTTGCCCGTTGATCACCGGTAGCAAGGATTCCAAAGCTAGATCAAACTCCGGGCGTTTGGCAGGATCATCCTGGGCAGCCCGGAGATGATCCCGGTATTCCAAGGCTTTATAGAGGGTCTCCCTAAGCAGCGCCGCCGTGGCCATACGGGTCATCGGCGCCTTTTTCTGCTCATTATAGATTCGTTTGGGGTTTTCGCCAAAGGCCACTTTCATTGCCACGGGGGCCTGCAGCAACATCTCCTCCACCGTCCGCCCCCAGGTTTTTATGGCAGCAAATTGCCCGCCAATGACATTGGCGCTGCCGGGACCGGTCACGGCGGTGGTAACACCGGCTTCCAAAGCTTCCTGGAAGGTCCGGTCAGCCGGATACATCCCGTCAATAGCGCGCATATGCGGGGTTATGGGATCGGTCATCTCATTGCCGTCCTCACCCTCAAAGCCCATGGCTTCATCAAACAAGCCAATATGGCAGTGGGCATCCACCATTCCCGGCATGATATAGCAACCGGTTACATCCAAAACTTGTACTCCGTCGTGGACTGACCCGGCCTTACCTATTTTCCCGTTCTCAATATACAACTCCTGCTTTTCCCAGGAACGACCCCGTTCGCCGGTGAAAATCTCCGCTCCTTTAAGCAAGAAATTCCTTTGAACATTCATCATATCACACTCCATTCCAGACACGTTACCACTGTTTGTCCGTATATATAATATTAGCTGTGATCGTTTCACGCTTTATCTCTGCATAACTCGATGTTATCCCGGCATTCCGTCCACAAAAACCGCACCGGTCGATCTTCCGCTCCCACCGGAACCATGGGAACAACCTGAAATTCATAGGCTGCACCGATGGTCGGAACCTGGAACGACAGGCGGCGGAGGTACCTGTCATAGTAACCCTTGCCCATCCCCAAACGGTTACCGTTCAGATCAAAGGCCACGCCCGGCACCACCATGCAACTAATCTCTTCAGTACGAACAAGGTTCTCCGGCAACAAGGGCGGTGTGGGAATGCCAAATCGCCCCGCTTGCAGCATTGTCCTGGGCAGAAAACGATAAAACTCCATGGTGTCGTCGGCTAGGATCACCGGCAGCGCCAGAGGAATGCCCTCTTGGTGCAGCAATGTCAAGAGGCCGCGGGTGGAAAACTCATTCGCCACCGACCAATAGGCGGTAACAGTACCGCCCCGGTATGTATCAATGATGTGCTCAGCTAGTCTTCGGCCTGCCTCATCACTGCGCCGGACAGTTTCCTGGTCCAGCTCCTTGCGTAAGCGCAGCATCTGGGCTCTTAATAACTTTTTTTCCCGGCGTAGTTCCAAAAAACTTCCCTCCCCTCGTCCGGAGGGCAATAAACTTATTTTAAGAACAAAAAATGCCCCCGCCATACCGTCTTAGCTGAATGTTACCTGAACCTGCTCAAGCAGGGTGGGTGTCCTCCTGACTGCTTTTGTGTTCCGACAACTTGTTGGCGGCCTACACGCCACAGTCAGAGTCCGGACCCCTAGGTAAAAGGTGTTGGTTCATAACTTCAGCTTACTCGCGCACAGCAGGGTACATTTTTATTTCCTGTCATCCGGGACAAACCCTGAAGACCAAGGCGGGTCTGTTCACCGGTGCAGGTGTTTTTGCTTACTTAGATCATACCAAAAAAACGTCATTTCAGCAAGTAGCAGAGGTTTCCATCACTCTGCGGCTCTGCGCGGTAGGCTTGTTTCAATATAAAGTTCCTTCAATTGTTCCGGTTTGACCGGTGATGGCGCATTGGTCATCAAACATGTAGCGCTGGTGGTCTTCGGGAAGGCAATCACATCCCGGATGCTCGATACTTTAGCCATCAGCATCACCAAGCGGTCCAGCCCAAAAGCAATTCCACCGTGGGGCGGCGTCCCGTATTCAAAGGCCTCCAAGAGATAACCGAACTTCTCGTAGGCTTCCTCCTGGGACAAGCCAATTACGGAAAAAAGCTTTTCCTGGACATCCCGCCGGTGGATCCTGATACTACCGCCGCCCAGTTCAACACCGTTTAGGACAAGATCGTAGCTATTAGCCCGGGCTTTAGCCGGATCGCTGTCCAATAAGGACAGATCCTCCGGCCGCGGTGAGGTAAAGGGATGGTGAACCGCGACAAAGCGATTTTCCGTGGGATCAAACTCCAGCAGAGGAAAGTTAATCACCCAAAGGAATTCCAGCTTGTCATTGTCGGTTAACCCCAAGCGGCGGCCAAATTCCAGGCGAAGTCCGCCCAACGCGGCATTAACCACTTCTGGTTTATCGGCTACCATTATCACTAGATCCCCGGTCTTGGCCCCTACTGCATTGAGGATCCGCTCCAACTCTTCGGCACTGAAAAACTTGGCAATGGACGATTTGATACCTTCCGCTGAAAGGGCAAAGTAAGCCACGCCTTTGGCACCGTAACCTGCGGCCAAAGGCGTCAACTCATCCAGTTGTTTCCGGGTATAGTTGCCGCAGCCCGTCGCCACAATAGCCTTGACCACACCGCCGGTGGCCGCCACATTCCGGAAGACCTGAAAACCAGCGTCTTTCACCAGATCAGTGATATCCTGAAGCTCCATGCCAAAACGCAGATCCGGCTTGTCCGAGCCGTACCTAGCCATGGCTTCGTCGTAATCCATCCGCCGGAAGGGGCGGGAAAGCTCAATTCCCTGCACTTCCCGGAAGATATGGGCAATCATCTCCTCCATCAGGGACAAAATTGTCTCCCGGTCAATGAAAGACATCTCCAAGTCAATCTGGGTAAACTCCGGTTGGCGATCAGCCCGGAGGTCTTCATCCCGGAAACACTTGGCGATCTGGAAGTACCGCTCCATGCCCGCCACCATTAATAGTTGCTTGAACAACTGGGGCGATTGGGGCAAGGCATAGAACTCCCCGGGATTAACCCGGCTGGGCACAAGAAAATCCCGGGCGCCCTCGGGTGTGCTCTTGGTCAAAATCGGCGTCTCAATCTCCAGGAAACCTTGGGCGTCCAAAAAATCCCGGGCCGCTTTGGCCACCCGGTGCCGGAGCATTAAATTCTTTTGCATTTCCGCTCGGCGCAGGTCTAAATACCTGTATTTCAGGCGGAGGGTCTCATCGACGTCATCGGCCCGTTCATCAATGTAAATCGGTGGGGTTTTGGCGGGATTCAGGATCAGTAAGCCTTCGCCCACCACTTCCACCTCACCTGTGGCCATGGCAGGATTAATCATTCCTTCCGGGCGGAGTCGCACCGTACCTTCCACCGCAACCACATACTCACCCCGCAGGGTTTCGGCTAATTGAAAAGCCTCCTGGCTTACCTCCGCGTCAAAGACCACCTGAACAATGCCTGAACGATCCCGCAGGCTGATAAAGAGCAAACCGCCATGGTTTCTGTGGCGATGAACCCAACCGTTCAGCACAACCTTCTGTCCCTGATGGGAACTGCGGAGCTCACCGCAGCCCACCGTCCGTTGCCAATTCTCCATCCGTTCTCCTCCTCACCGTCTAACCCCTTAACCTAACTCCTCTTGGATGACCGTAACCAATTCGCGCCACGGGACCTCCCGCTGCTCACCTTTTTTCATATTCCGGAGGACAATTGTCTCCCGCGCCAGTTCATCCTCGCCCAGGATCAATACAAGAGCAGCATTGAGCTTATCCGCCGTCTTCATCTGGGCTTTTAAACTCCGGCCAGCGTACTCCAACTCGGTCCTGATCCCTTGAGCGCGCAGATTCTGTGCAATTTCAAAGGCCTTCAGCTTGGGGGCGTCTCCCAGCACGCTGAGATAAACCTGCGGCGCTCCGGAAAGTTCAGGAAGCTTTCCTTGTTTCTCCAGGGTGATAATCAACCGCTCAACCCCGGCAGCAAAGCCAATCCCCGGTGTGGGCGGGCCACCGCACTGTTGCACCAAACCGTCATAGCGACCGCCGCCACAGACGGCGTTCTGCGCGCCAAGGCCTTGGTACACCACCTCAAAGACGGTTTTGGTGTAATAGTCCAGTCCCCGTACCAGTCGTGAATCGATCATATAAACCACACCCATGGCGTCCAGATACCGGCGAACCGCTGCAAAATGGCTGGCACAATCTTCGCAAAGATATTGGTCCAGTTGCGGCGCCTCGGCCGTAATCCCTTGGCAGACAGGGCTCTTGCAATCCAAAACCCGCAGGGGGTTTTGGACCAACCGCCGCTGGCAACTGGCACAAAGCTCACCGGAGCGGGGGGTTAAATGATCAAGCAATGCCTGCCGATAATTGGCCCGACAAACCGGACATCCGACGGAGTTCAACCGTACCTCCAAAGCATCCAGCCCCAACCGACGGTAGATCTCCGTAGCCATGGCAATAACCTCGGCATCAATCAAGGGTGAATTTTCCCCTAAAACCTCCACCCCGAATTGATGAAACTGCCGGAACCGTCCGGCCTGCGGCTTTTCCTGCCGGAACATGGGGCCAAAGTAAAATAGTTTGGTGACGCCGGTCTTTGCGGCCAAATTATGTTCCAAAAAAGCCCTCACCACTGAGGCGGTTCCCTCCGGGCGCAGGGTTATACTGCGTCCGCCCTGATCCAAAAAGGTATACATCTCTTTCTCCACAATATCGGTGGTCTCGCCAATTCCCCGGGCAAACAGTTCCGTATGTTCAAAGATGGGCGTCCGCACTTCACCGTAATTATACACGCGGAAGACCTCACGGACCTGCTTTTCAACCCACTGCCAAATCAAGGCTTGTTCAGGAAGAATGTCCTGTGTTCCTTTTGGTGCATTGATCTTCATCGTCAAATCCCCCACCCGTACCGGCAGAAATTATGGCGAACGCGGAGGGTAAGAGTGATTTACCCACCGCGCCCGCATCTTCAACCATCATATTGGACCTTAAAGCATTCTACTTGTTCTCAGCAGTCTCCTCATTAGCCATGGCCTCGTTGGCGTTTTTCATCATTTCTTCGTACTCTTTGGCTTCTTGTTTTTGCCGTTCCTCAATCCGTGCCTGAATAGTTTTAATCTCTTCCTCCAACGCCTTGGCTTCCTCTTCATACTTGAGTTCTTCCATTAAAACCAAGATCGCCCGTTTCTTATACAGATCCTCACCGGCATTCTTGGCGGCTTGAACCAGGAGGTCTTTGGCCTTTTTCTTGTCATTCATGGCATCATAAACATTGGCTTTGGCCATTTGGATCCGCACATCGTTGGGATTAAGTTCATACTTATCCAACACTGCCAGGGCTTTTTGGTGTTGGTTAGCTTCTCTGAAGGACTCCGCAGCAGAAAGATAAACCTCCAAATCGTCCCGATAACGCTTATCCTTCAATGCCTTCTCATAGGCAAGAGCAGCCGCTTCCCATTTTTCTTCTTTCTTCAAGCGGAAAGCGCGCAGAGCCGGATCGATGATTTCAATCTTCGCCTTTTTGACCTCATCTTTTAACCATTTTTCATATTCTTCCCTTTTCTCCGTTAAAAGCTTGTTCGTCAGGATATCGCGTTCCAGATCCTTTTTGACGGTCTCAAACTCTTTGCCCTTGGCTTCGGTGCGGCTGACTACTTTGATAATATGGTAACCATACTCTGTCTTCACCGGAGCAGAAATCTCGCCGGCTTTCATTTTAACGACAGCCGCCATAAAGTCCTTGACCAAACTCCTCTTCAAATTGGCCAATGTATCAGTACCGAGGCTCCCACCGTTATCTTTGCTATGGCTATCATCGGAATACTCCCGCGCCACAGTGGCAAAATCTGTACCGGACTTTACTTTTTGGTAAGCCTCTTCGGCACGTTTCTTCGCTTCCTCATCCGACAGGGGATCCTGTTTCACCTGAGAGTTGGTGGCAACCAGGATATGCGCCAGTTCCACTTCTTCATAAGCTTCCTTCAGTTCCTCTTCGGTGACCTTAAGACCCCATTTTTTTGCCAAATATGCCCACATGTTTCGATAGTTAAGCGTCTCACGGAATTTATTGGCAAGTTCCCTTTTGTTTTTGACATTATAGTAATTGTATGCTCCCTGGAGTTCTTCCGGCGTCTTGAACCGGTCGTACACCATCTTATTCATGAAACGTTCAAGTTCTTTGTTATCAATTGAAATTTTATTCTTCTTGATATACTCCTTGATGATCATTTCCTCGGTGGCATACTCCAGGACTTTGTCTTTAATCTCCTCGGAAGTACTCACTTGATAGAACCCACCGGACAACAGCGCGGTATAGATGCGGTTAAAATCTTCATCCTTGATCTTCTTCCCGTTCACTTTGGCCGCAGGGCCTTTGTAAAGGACTCCGCTGTTCTCATTATTACTGAAATTAGGATACATAAAGAATAAACCAATGCCCATAGCAGCAACCAGTACGATTACAACCGGAAAAAGCATTTTTTTGGAGAGGTGGCGAACTCTCATCATACCTGACACAATAATTCCTCCCTTTTTATCACGTTATAAAATACAATTTTTATCACGTTAAGATACAATAAAAAAACGAGCAAACAAGCGCCCCTCAAAATACGGACAAGATCGCATTCTTTTAATATTGTACCGAAAGGCCTCTCCGTTGTCAATTCAGATGTGCCCTGAGCCACTTAGCTTTTTCCGGGAGGCTTGCAGAAATTCTCTGGCCATAAGTAGCCGGGCACTTGGGGTTGGACCACCGTTCCACGGACCCTGTTCGCTGGTCCACCCATTTGGTTATGGCCCCACCTCCCAATCCCAGAACTGTCTTGGTCTCCTCCATCATCCAAATATTATAAAGAGACTCCCTGCCGGGAACGGCATACCCGATGTTTTCTTGGTTGGCCATGATCCGGCGTTGCCTGTAGAGGTAATATGGGCGCCAACCAGCCTGGCGAATTCGTTGGCCGGCCTGTTCCAGCCAGTCGGCTAATTCCGGATCGGCCATCCCCTCTTGAAACTGCTCTTCATCCCACTGGGCAGCGCGTTTTGGCGCCAAGGTATGAATGGTCAGATTCTCCGGGGCGAGGGTCAGGATCTGATCCAAAGTTTCATCCAAATCCCGCGTTGTTTCCCCTGGCGACCCGGCAATCAAATCCATGTTTAATACGGCAATTCTCGCTTCCCGAACCCGGGCCACGGCAGCAAAGATATCGGCACTGGTATGGCAGCGGCCAATCCGCTGCAAAGTCCGGTCATGCAAGGTCTGGGGATTGACGCTGATTCGGTTCACACCCCAGTCAAGACACGCTTGGAGATGTTCTGGTGTCACCGTCTCCGGCCGCCCGGCCTCCACGGTAAACTCCATATCATCTTCTGTGGAGAAGGCGCGTAAAGCCATTAATAAACGGCCAAAATCACCGGGCACTAAAGAAGTGGGAGTTCCTCCCCCCACATATACAGTCTGCACCCGCAGGCCGTTATTCCGGCAAAATTCAGCGAAAAAGCGGATCTCCTCCGCCAAGCCCCGCAAAAAACCGGCCACCAAATGGCCATGGGTTCCCAAGGGGTAAGCGGGAAAGGAACAATAGCGGCAACGTGTGGGACAGAAGGGAATACCTACATAAACGCCGATTCCATCCGGTTCTGCCCGCATAAAGGGCGCTTGTACGCTGTCAATCTCTTGTAATAAAGCTGCTTTTTCCGGAGAAAGCCTGTACACCTCTTGCAACTTGGTGGCGATCTCCTCCGGAGAAAACCCGGCTTGCTGCAGATGGCGGTAGAGTTTACTGGGGCGGACACCGGTGAGGATCCCCCAGGGCAGCTTCAGGCCCAGTAAATCAAGGACAGCCCCGCGTACCAATTCTCGCCGGCGTTTATCCCAATCGGCCTCCTGGTAGCGGGGATCGGCAATTTCCCGATCCTCCAGACATAGCTCCCGGTGTTCACCATTGAAGGTTCCATCCGCCCGCAGTGACAATCCTGAACCGTCCGGCTCCCGGCTCAGGTCTATTTTGCCAAGCACCAGCAACCCTTCGGCCCGTGGAACAATACTGATGATAAAAGCATCGATTGTGCGCCGCACCCAGTCCGGGACAGCAGCTTGATACTCAACACGGATCATCTGCGGCACCTTGCAGAAAGGGATTGCTCAGGCGTTCCCGGCCAATCGTGCTTTGGGGGCCATGGCCCGGAAAGACCCGGTAATTATCGTCCAAAACCAAAAGATGACGCCGGATACCATTGATCAGCTCATTCATGTTGCCACCGGGAAAATCCGTCCGGCCCACGCTCCCGCAAAAGAGGGTATCGCCGGTGAAGACCAGATTGGGCCCGACCAGACAGATCCCACCCCGCGTATGCCCGGGAGTGTGACGAACGGTCAAAAGAATATTGTCCAACCAAATCGTATCGCCATCCGCCAGCAGACGGTCGGCGGGCGGCAGTTGGATGGGAGCACCAATCCAGACCGACAGGTTTAAGGACGGGTTAGTCAACATCTCCGCATCACCGGCATGGATCCAAACTTGCCATTTCGCCTGTCGAACCAGTCTTTCCACACCGGCAATGTGGTCGGCATGCCCATGGGTCAACAAGATTGCCTTGACCTTAAGGTGCAGTTCGTCGACGAGTTTGAGGATCTGTTCTTCCGACCCGCCTGGATCAATGATCAAAGCCTCACCAGCCTGATCCGAAGTGACAACGTAGGTGTTAACTCCCATGGAACCGGTCACCAAGGAACGAATGATCATCGCTCTCCTCCAAAAACGTAATTATTTTGACGAAAGTTCCCCACCATCCCTAAAGACAGGGATAGGCTTAAGCATTCTCCGAAACATTCGCCGCAAGTATGGCTTCGACCTTCTCCGCCAATGCGGCCCATTTATTATAAGCTTCTTCCAAATGCTGCTCCACTTCCTGGAGTTGCCTTCCGTATTCTTGCGCTGTGGCAAAGTCATTAAATACTTCCGGGCGGCTCAGCTCCTGCAGCAACCGGTTTTTCTCCTCTTCCAGAACAGTTAGTTCCGCCTCGCACTCCGCCAATTCCCGCTGCAACCGGCGGGTTTCCGGCGAAGGCCTCCCCCGGCGTTCCCTTTTTTGCTGCTGGTATTCCGTCTTACGCTCACTGCGGTATTCTTCAGCAATCTGTTGTTGCCGTGCTTCCCGCCAGGTTTCATACTGGGTATAATCGGCAAACTCCAACAGTTTCCCGTCCTCTAGGACAAAGATCCGTTCACCAACACGCTGGGCAAAAAACCGGTCATGGGTAATCACCAGCAACGTCCCCTCATAACTGTTCAGAGCCTCTTCCAAAGCATCAAGGGACGGCAGATCCAGATGGTTGGTGGGTTCATCCAAAAAAAGCACATTCGCGTTGGATAAAACAAGTTTGGCCAAGGCCAACCGGCGTTGTTCCCCGCCGGAAAGTTCCTGCACAGGTAAGAAAACATCATCACCTTGGAACAGGAAGGCGCCCAGCAGGGCCCGGGCTTCAGCGGTAGTAAGGTCCGAGGCGGCCAACACCTGATCCAATACGGTTCCGGTCAACTCCTCCGCTTCTAGAAGTTGGGCGAAAAAACCCAATTGCACACCATGGCCCCAGATGACTTGGCCTGCATCGGGCTCTTCCTCGCCGGACAAGACCCGAAACAAAGTGGTTTTTCCGGTACCGTTCGGGCCCATCACCACAATGTGCTCTCCGCTGTGCACCTTGAAATTTACCCCGGCAAACAAGACTTTATTGCCATAACTCTTTTGGAGGTCCTCAACCCGGAACACCACCTTACCAGTGCGTCCGGCGGCGGTAAACTCCAGATGGCGCAAGCCAACCTCTTCAGGCGGGCGCTCCACCCGCTCCACTCGATTCAACCTTTTTTCAAGGCTTTTCGCTTGCCGCTTCGCTTTTTCTGTGGCGCGGGCTTCGCGGATAAACCGTTCCTTCCTGGCCAATTCCTTTTGTTGTTGCCAATAGGCATCCATCTGCGCCCGCCGACGCTCCGCCCATACCTCCCGGTAATAACTGTAGTTTCCCCGGTAGAGCTCAATCCGGCCATCACCCAGCGCCAGAATTTTCCGGACAACACGGTCCAAAAAATACCGGTCATGGGAGACCACCAAAATAGCCCCGGGATAATCCCGCAGGTAGTTCTCCAGCCACTGGATGGCGGAAATATCCAGATAGTTGGTGGGTTCATCCAGCAAGAGCAGGTTAGGGCGGGTCAGCAATAACCGGGCCAGGGCGACCCGGGTTTTTTCACCCCCGGAGAACTTGGCAGGCGATTGGTGCCAAAGTTCCTTGGGCAGGCCGAGGCCCTGCAGTACCCCCTGGATCTCGCTGTCGATCCGGTAACCACCTTGGGCTTCAAAATCCTCCCGTAACTTAGCATAACGCTCCAGCAACGGCCCCAATGAGTCGGAATGTTCTTGCCGGCACTGGGAGATCGCCTGTTCCAACCCGGTGAGTTCCTCCTGGAGCCGATCCAAATGGGCAAACAACCCACGAAGTTCTTCATAAACGGTCTTACCGGGAGCAAACGTCAATTCCTGGGTCAAATACCCAACCTGTGCCTTCCGGGAAAAAAAGATTTGCCCCCCGTCCTTTTCCAGACGACCGGCCAAGAGCTCAAGTAAGGTAGTCTTCCCGCACCCGTTGCGTCCAACCAGACCAACCTTTTCACCGGCCTCCAGGCTAAAAGAGACACCGTTTAAAATACATTTGCCCCCATAATACTTAACCAACTGTTCCACACTAACAACCGGCATCTAAACGGTCTCCTCTGTTCATAATCGGGATCATCCTCAGTGCATGATGCTGATCCTATTTAACGGCCAAAACCGCCAAATAGCCCGTCCAACGATGTTTCTCCGGGGTACTTCCCCCCACTCATGACTGTCCCAACTTTGGTTTCTATTGTCGCCCAGGACCCAATAACTATCGGGGGGAACAACCAACGGGCCAACCTCGTACACCGGTTGGCGTCCTTGTTCAATATACGGTTCTGCCAGCGGTTTCCCATTGATGTAGACCTTCCCGTCGCGCACCATTACCTCTTCGCCGGGCAAAGCGATCACCCGCTTGATGAAATCGTCCTTCAGGGGAACATTCGATTTTTCCTTCGCTTTCACCGGCGGGTGAAAAACGATGATGTCCCCCCGTTGCGGGGCGCGAAACCAATAGCTGACCTTTTCCACAATAAAGCGGTCCCCCAGTTGAATGGTGGGCAACATTGACGGAGACGGAACAAAACGTGCTTCTGCAATGAAGGTGCGGATAAACAAAAAAAGCAAAAATGCGGGAATTAAAACCTCCATTACCTCCCTAAGCAGGCTTGGTTTCTCCCTTTTCTTGCCTCCCACTGCCTTCTTTGCTTTCCCCGATGGTTTGCTCGTCTTTGTCCCCATGAACCTACCCCTTTCACGTCGGAAACATTGTCCTATTTGGATATATGCCGGATCTTTTTTAAAGTTGGCGAATTGGCGCCAACGGTTATTTTCTCCTTTATAAACATTCCAATTATATCATAATCCCCGATTTGGGTGAACAAAAAGGAACTTAAAAAAAGAGCGCTAAAACCATGACGATTACCAGCGCCATCGAACGGGAGGAGATGGCTGACCTCCACCAGCAAAGATCGTGCCCAGGCCAAGCGCACATAAAAAGGGTGGGCGCCAAGCGCCCACCCTTTAAAACCAAGATTTTTACATCATTTTTTGGCCACAGCGTCCTTCAGGGCTTTGCCAGCCTTGAAAACCGGAACCCTCCGGGCAGCAATTTTGATGGAGGCGCCGGTCTGAGGATTGCGACCGGTACGGGCCCCACGCTCACGAACCTCGAAGCTGCCAAAACCTACCAACTGAACTTTTTCGTTCTTCGCCAGAGCTTGGGTCATTGCTGCGATCATCGCGTCAACAGCTTTACCGGAATCTTTCTTGGTCAAACCGCTTTTTCCAGAGACTTGATCAATAAGTTCGGTTTTTGTCATTGAATACGTCACCTCCTTCCAAAAGTTAAATATCAAGAATTCAAAAAAGTCCTGGTATGAAATTTCCAACATATCTATTCTAGATGATATCCCCATCTCCTCCTTTTCAAACTTAAAAAAAACATCTTTAATCCACTCATAGCAAAGGTTTTAAAACATACGACCAGCTACAAGCCTTTTGGCTACTAATATCACAGAATTTTCCCAAATTAAAAATCCCGCCTAATTAATCAGACGGGATGAACAAAACCCACAGCAGGCTGTGGTTAGATAATAATACAGATTAAACCAGCGCTTCCTTCATTGATAATCTTTGTCAAGGTCTCCTGGAGTTTTTCCTGGGCATTCTCCGGCATACGGGTGAGTTTGTTTTGAATACCCTCTTTTACCAAGTCATAAAGGGTTTTACCAAAGAATTCCGTCTCCCACAGCTTTGCCGGATTATTTTCAAATTCCTCCGTTAAATATCGTACAAATTCTTCCCCTTGCTTCTCCGTACCAACAATCGGGGTAACCTCCGTCATGATCCTGGCGCGGATCAGATGGATGGAAGAAGCGCCAGCCTTAATCCGGACACCGCAACGGTTGCCCTGACGGAACAATTCGGGCTCGGCAAATTCAATCTCATCCAAAGCCGGGTTGACTACGCCATACCCCTTCTGGCGGACCTGTTCCAAGGCCTCGGCAACCCGGTCGTACTCCTTCTTGGTCTGCGACAACTCTTTCATTATCCGCATCAAATGATGATCGCCCTCGATCTCAAAACCGCTAATCTCTTTGAGCACGGAATAGAAGAGTTCCTGCGGTGCAGCCACCTGGAGCAGAACCGAGCCTTTCCCCAGGTCAACCCAGGGTGTTGTAACACCGGCCACATACTCAACAGCCTGTAAATTTTCCACGGCCGGTTTAATGTCACGGACACGGTAAATACCCTCCACCGCTTGGAAAACCGCATCCTCATAGTGTTTGCGCAACCAATGTTCGGACTCCAACTCCTCAACCCACTTGGCCAAATCTACCCGGACCTCCTGGACCGGGAACATCGAAAGGACTTCCGCCAGTACCCCAGTTAATTGCTCCATGGTGGCATTCAGACAGTCCATAGCTACCACAGGTAAGTTATACTCCAGGGACAAACGGGCGGCCAAGCTTTGGGTCTCCGGGCTGTATGGCCTGGTAGAATTCAAGATCACCACGTAGGGTTTGCCAATTGCCGTTAGTTCGGCAATGACCCTTTTTTCCGCTTCCACATAACTCTCCCGCGGGATCTCGGTGATGCTGCCGTCGGTGGTAATCACCAAGCCAATGGTGGAATGATCAGTAATGACCTTTTGGGTGCCCATCTCCGCAGCTGCTTGAAAGGTCATGAGCTGATCCGACCATGGAGTCATCACCATCCGCGGGCCGGAATCGTCCTGATATCCCACAGCCTGGTCCACAGAGTAACCAACGCAGTCCACCAGCCGCACCCGGAGTTGGATGCCCTCACTCACTGAAATGGCTACGGCCTCATCCGGAACAAACTTGGGTTCCGTAGTCATGATGGTCTTCCCCGAACCACTCTGCGGCAGCTCGTCAATGGCCCTTTCCCGATGATAGCTCTCCTGAATATGGGGGATAACCATCAATTCCATAAATTTTTTAATAAATGTTGACTTCCCTGTACGTACGGGGCCAACAACTCCTATGTATATATCCCCGCCCGTACGTTCGGCGATATCTCTAAAGATATCATACCCTTCCATCCCTTTTCCCCCCTTCTTCCCATATCAGGGCCGATCCAACCAGTATCCCGGGGACCGACCGTCATAACAATACTATATATATGGATGGGCCCTTACCATTATTACTTAGATTCCAATCCTACCGTTTACTGGGGAGAAAATGGTTCAAGCCGGGGAAAGGGTTAATTCTGGCCCAAATAGACACCAATTTTATCACAGACGCACATAAAAAACCCAAGGCTTCCGCCTTGGGTTTTGGTTTTTCCTGCTCATTGGGTTCTGTCCCAGACTTTGGCCAATTCCTCACTTTCGTGGGTCTTCCCCCTGGTCATCAGTTCTTGCACCCCCTGCCTGGGATCAACCCCTTCAAACAAGACCTGGTATACTTTCTCTGTGATGGGCATCTCCACCCCCAGCTTCTTAGATAAAAGGTAAGCCGCTTTCGATGTAGGCACCCCTTCGACCACCATCGGCGTGGATTTTAATACTTCTTCGGGGGATCTACCCTGGCCAATCTCCCGTCCCGCCCAATAATTGCGGGAATGACGGCTAGAACCGGTCACAAAGAGATCGCCCACCCCGGACAGGCCGGCAAAGGTGTGGGGTGAAGCGCCCAAAGCCTCGCCCAAACGAGCCATTTCGACAATTCCCCTGGTTAAAAGGGCCGCTTTGGTGTTATCCCCAAAGCCCAAGCCTTCTGAGATCCCTGCCGCCAAGGCAATTATGTTCTTCAAGGCGCCGCCAAGTTCCACGCCAATCCGATCCGGATTGGTGTACACCCGGAAGTAGGAGTTCATGAAGAGATCCTGGGCTTTTTGTGCGCTGGTAAGATCCGGGGAAGCTACCACCGTGGCGGTGGGAACCTCCCGCGCCACCTCCTCGGCATGGTTGGGGCCGGACAATACAACAATCCGGTCAGGATGCACCGGGAGCGTCTCGATTAATACTTGCGATAACCGCCGCAAGGTAGTGATCTCCAATCCCTTGGCCGCATTGATCACCAAACAGCCGGGATCGATCCACGGCGCCACGGATCTAGCCACAGAACCGGTCCATTGGGACGGAACAGCCATAACAATTACCTCTTGCCCTTGTACTGCCTGTTCCAGATCATGCGTTGCCAGCAATGCTTGGGGAAGGGAGATCCCCGGCAAAAAGCGGTTGTTGGTGTGATCCCGGTTAATCTCCTCCGCCGTCTCCGCTTCATAAGACCATAAGACAACCTGGTGGCCATTGGCTGTTAACAACTTGGCCAGCACCGTTCCCCAACCGCCGGCGCCAATCACCCCAACACGACTCATTGCTATTCCTCCTTCCCCTTGCCAAACAATCGGTTTTCCTCACCCCGGACTAACCGTTTAATGTTGGGGATATGGCGGTAAATCGCCAACAAAGCCGCCCCGATACCAAAGATTAATAAATAAGGCCGGCCTGGATAAAAGATGCTTGTAGCAACGGGCAAAAGCATTGCAGCAACCAAAGAACCAACGGAGACAAATCCCGTCAGGACAGTACCCCCAAGCCAACCCGGGACCAACAACCAAAGGGTCTTTGGCGACAAAACCATGATCAAGCCAAAGCTGGTGGCGATGCCCTTACCACCTGCAAACCCGTGAAACACAGACCAATTATGTCCTGCAATCACAGCCAAACCAAACAAGGGCAGGTAATCTTCCCCTGCGATTCTGGCCGCGATGGCTAAGGCCCCCCAGGCCTTAAAAGCATCACCCGCCAAGACCAAAACACCGGCAAGGGGGCCAATTACTCTGAAGGCATTAGTGGCGCCCGGATTCCCGCTGCCCTTTTTCTTCAGGTCATAACGGAATAATCCCGCTAGAAGCGGCCCCACTAAAATGCTGCCAATTAAGTAGCAAACAACGATGGCTGCAAAAAATACCACAATAAATTCACTCCTTGTTACCTGTTCCCCCTGTTTTTTTCTTCTGCTTCAACACCCAGCGCAGCGGAGCACCCCTAAAGCCAAAGGCTTCCCGGATCCGGTTCTCCAGATAGCGTTGGTAGGAAAAATGCACTAACTCCGGATCATTCACCCATAGGGCAAAGGTAGGTGGTTTTACCGCAACTTGGGTCAGATAGTGGATTTTCAGTTCACGTCCGCGGTGGGCGGGCGGGTGGTGGAGAGCCATGGCCTCGCGCAAAACCTCATTCAGCATGGAAGTTGGCACCCGGTGGGCAAACTCATTGGCCGCCGCTTTGACCAGCGGCAGGATGCGGTTGACTCGTTGCCTCGTTTTCGCTGAGATAAACAGGATTTCTGCATAATCCAAAGAGCTTAATTCGGCCCGGATCTGCTCTTCCAACTGTTTGGTGGAGTTTGCCGTTTTGGGGAAAATATCCCATTTATTAACTAAGATAACACAAGCTTTTCCGGCTTCCTGGACCATTCCCGCCACCCTTTTATCCTGTTCTGTCAAAAAATCGGTGGCATCCAGTACAATCAGGGCCACATCCGCCCGTTCCAGCGCCCGGAGGGCTCTGAGCACACTATAGTACTCCACTGATTCATCGATCTTGGCTTTACGGCGGATCCCTGCCGTATCCACCAGTAAGTATTCTTCTCCCTCATATTTAAGCAAAGTATCAATGGCATCCCGGGTGGTACCCGGTATATCACTGACAATCATTCGTTCTTCACCAAGCAAGGCATTGACCAAAGAGGACTTCCCGACATTCGGACGGCCCATGACCGCTACCCGGATGGCGTCGCCCTCTTCCAGATCTTGCCCTTCGGGAAACTTAGCAATCACCCGATCCAAGAGATCCCCTATGTTCAGGGCATGCTCCGCTGAAATGACAACCGGATCGCCAAAACCCAGACGGTAAAACTCCGCCGCATACTCCCGGCCAAACTGATCCACTTTATTGACGGCCAAAAGCACGGAGCGGTTGGCCCGGCGCAACAACTTGGCAACTTCTTCATCATCAGGATGGATCCCTTCCCGGCCATCAACGACAAAGATGATCACATCAGCTTCATCGATGGCAATGCTTACTTGCCGGCGGATCTGGTCCTGAAAAAGATCCTTCCCTACAGTTATCCCACCTGTATCAACCAGATAAAACTCCCGGTTTAACCATTGACACCGCGTCGACAACCGATCCCTGGTCACACCCGGCCAGTCCTCTACGATGGCCAACCGTTCCCGGGCAATCCGGTTAAACAATGTGGATTTACCGACATTCGGCCGGCCCACAATGGCGACAATAGGTAAAGGTTTCATTCCCTACGCTCCTCCTTGGCGACACATAAGGCCTCGATCAAGGCCTCCCCGTCAAAGGGCACGACTTCAATAGGAAGCGACAACGCCGTGGACAGGTCGGCAACGGAAGTCCCGTCTAAAAAGACACTTTCCCCATATCGCAGCATTACGCTGGGCAAAAGTAATTTTTGGACCTGTAGCGGCCTTGCCTGTTGCAAGGTGGCTAAAATGTCCGACCCGACCACCAAACCGGTAACAGTGACATCCGGGCCAAAAAAACCATTTTTCACCGGGTAAACTGTTAATTTAAGTCCCGGCGCCAAAGTTTGCAAAGCCGCTCTGAACTCTTCCCATAATCCGACGGCGCTCTCTCCCGTCACCACCCCAACAAAGCCGCAGGCCTTTGCCAAAGCCCCCTTGTTTTTGGCCATAGCCGCAAAAACCTCGTCATGGAACAAGCGCCACAGCCCGACCCCGTTTTCAAGCTGAAGGTAGTCCTCATACACTGTGGCTTCAGGCAGCTCAAGACCAGCCTGGAGGTAAAACTCATCCGTTGGCCAAACCCAATGGGTGCCAAAGCTTTGCCGGCAGCGGTCTTGCCACCTGTGCACCATCTCCACCACACACCTGGCTTCATCCTTGGTAAACCGCCTGAGCGATGCAAGACCCTCCCGGTGCGCAGTCAACCCCACCGGAACCACCGCCAAGCTTTGCACCGTCGGCCACAAAGCGGACAAATCCTGCAGGGTCTGTTCCAAGACGGGCCCATCGTTGATACCAGGGCAAAGCACCGCCTGGGTATGGAGGAGAATCCCCATTTTCTGCAATCGCCTTAAATCATCCATAATCCGGCTGGCCCGGGGCTGCCCCAATAAGCGTTGGCGGACCGCCGGATCGGTCGCATGCACCGAGACATACAGAGGACTTAAACGCAATCTTTCAATACGTTGCCAATCAGCTGGCCGCAGGTTTGTCAAGGTGATATAGCTACCCTGCAAAAAGGAGAGACGGTAATCGTCATCTTTAATGTAGAGGGTTGGGCGTTGGCCTTTGGGCATCTGGTCCACAAAACAAAAAACGCACCGGTTGGCGCAGGGTCGAATCCCGTCAAAGACGGCTTCTTCGAACTCCAGCCCCAACCCCTCATCCTCGTCCTTTTCCACGGAAATCTCCCAACACTCACCGTCGGTCCGCTCAACCACAAGCTGTAAGTCTTCCCCGGCTTGGAGCATTGTGTAGTCGATTAAATCACAAATGGCCCGGCCGTTTATCTTAATAATCCGATCGCCGGGACAAAGCCCGAGTTCCGCCCCAATACTGTCGCGGGCGACCCGGCGGATCACCGCACCCTTAGGCGCCATGCACTTGCCCATAGTCTCCCCCTATAAAACCTTCTTATATTTCGCTTTACCATTTTGTTTATCCTGCTTACCGAAAAATATCTCTTCCATAGAATACAGCATTTATCCGATTTGGGCAAGCATCCCCTGTGGGCCTTTTTCCGGTCAATCTTCCGGGATATCGTCCACCGGTTTGACCCATGTCAATTTTCTTATCAATATTGTTAATTCAGCAATTCAATCAATGGTATAACCATAACCCAATCGGCGCATCCTAAACCCGGAAAGAACAGCGATGGGAGGTATAGTCGTGGATTGGGTACGCACCATTGTCCGGTTTGTTATTGCGGCCTTGGTTTTAATGTTCATTGGTTATGTGGTTCCGGGATTCAGCGCGCTTTCCTTTAGCACCGCATTGATTACTGCCCTGGTCATTGCGGGGATTAGTTATCTTATCGAGTTGTTTCTTGGGCAGAACGCCTCTCCCTACGCCCATGGCGTTGTCGGTTTTCTCGTATCAGCCCTGGTAATTTATATCACTCAATTTCTGGTACCGGGGTTATCCGTCTCCGTCATCGGCGCCCTCTTGGCCTCCTTGGTCATCGGCCTGATTGACCTGTTCATTCCCACAAAAGTTCGCTAGAAGTTAAAAAATTGAACGGAAGAGTCCTTTCCCCAGGACTCTTCTTTGCTTACAGCATGAAAAAGCCGGGTCAACCCCGGCGTTTATCATTTGGCATTTCAGGATGATAGATAATATATGTTAAGTGTTCTTTTATACCCCCAGCAACTCCTCCGTCTGTTCTTTTCTTTGATCCGAAGAAAACGACTGACCGCCAAATCAATCTGGGTGGCCATGCGGTAGGAATCGTCTTTTCCGGAGTTTTCGATGGCCGGCTGTGTTTTCAGGTCTTCCCGGAGTTTTCCAAGTTCATCCCTGAACCGGCGGAGTTCCCTCTCCCATCTTTGTGCAAACACCTGTGTGCCCAAAGCCACCTTCACCCCTTTCTGTTTCGTCAAGACCTTCGTTTAATTCCCATTGGACCCGCGCAACCGGCGCCACAACCATTTGGGCAATCCGATCCCCGCGCTTGACCTGAAATGGTTCGGTACCATGGTTAATCAACAAAACAGCAATCTCCCCCCGGTAATCGGCATCGATGGTGCCGGGTGCGTTCACCAACGAAATACCAAAACGGGCAGCCAAACCGCTGCGCGGGCGGATCTGCGCTTCATACCCTTCCGGCAGAGCAATGGCAATCCCCGTGGGGATCCGGGCATACCTGCCCGGCTCAATGACAACAGGCTCATCAATACAAGCCAATAAGTCCATGCCCGCTGCCGCTGCCGTCATATATTCAGGCAGGGGCAGTTCCCGATAAGTGCTCATTTTTTTGATGGGTACAACTACTTCATTGTTTATTTTCCCCATTCCGCCACCGCCTCCGGCAGGTATTCGGCAAAAGGCCCGACAGCCGCCAAAATCCTTTTTTCTTCGGCAAACGTCTGCCGGGCCACCTCCATAACGGCCTCGGCAGTTACATCCTCAATCTTAGCCACCACTTCATCAGGGGTCAAAAACCGGCCGGAAAACAACTCAGATTTAGCCAACCTGCTCATACGGTTACTGGTGTTCTCCACGCCCAGCCACAGGTTGCCCTTTAACTGCTCCTTGGCCCGGCGTAGCTCCCCCGGCCTAACCTCCTCCTGCATCAGCAGATCCAGCTGCTGCCGGACGATATTGATCACTTCCGTGGTGTTATTCAGGCTCGTACCAGCATAAACCGTAAAGATACCGGTATCCGTGTATGAAGCATGGTGGGAACCTGTACTATAAACCAGGCCCCGCTCTTCCCGGAGTTCTTGGAAGAGGCGGGAACTCACGCTGCCCCCAAGGATGCTGTCCAGGACAAGCATGCTGTACTTGTTTTTATGATTCCTGGAAACGCCCTCCGTCCCCAGGCACAACTGCACTTGTTCCGTGTCCTTCCGCCGGACTGCCAATTTTTCGCTAAAGAAAGCGGTTGGAACATCCAGTGGTTGTTTTTTCCCCGTGAGCCCCGACCAATGCCGTTCGGCAATCTTTACCACTTGCGCAAAGTCAACGTTGCCTGCCAAGGCCAGGCAGGCATTATCCGGCGTGTAAAACCGCCGCCGGTAGTCGATGAGATCCTCCCGGTGCAAGCTGCCAATGGTCTCCGGCGTACCGAGAATCGGGTGTCCCAACGGGTGTTTTGCCAGTAAGGTAGCAGCAAATAAGTCGTGCACCACTTCGTCGGGGGAGTCCTCATAGGACTTGATCTCTTCGATAATCACGTTTTTCTCCTTGGCAATATCCTCCTCCGCCAAGAGTGGTGAGATGATCATATCCGCCAGGAGCTCCAGACCCAATTCGATGTGCTGATCCAGGACCTTAGCGTAATAACAGGTGTATTCCTTGGTGGTAAACGCATTTAACTGCCCGCCCACCGCATCAATGGCCTCGGCAATCTCTTTGGCGGTGCGCCGGGCAGTCCCTTTAAAGACCATATGCTCAATAAAATGGGAAATCCCATGTTCCCTTGGGGTTTCGTTACGTGAGCCGCACGCCACCCAAAATCCCATGGCAACAGAGTGAACATGGGGTATGGTTTCGCAAACAATGGGTAACCCATTGGAGAGGGTTGTCCGATGGTACATCCGGTCGTCTCCTTTTGGCGAGTAAATCGCGGAATCTTGCGGCGTTTTTCAACTGCGGGGCGGGGAGGAATCCTTTATTATCTTTGCCTTTGAGGGGTTTTCCTTTCATCAATCATTGAAAAAAGAATACCGTTCGTCTAAAGTTTTTCCCAAGATATTACTTTTCGTGACATGAACAAAAATTCCTGTCTTTTACGGCAGAAAGAATAAAAAATCTTTGTAGCTCTCCCACATAAAATGGGACCAAGTATTTATCTTATCCCCACTCCACCAGGAAAGGCAATAGTTGCCTCTGCACCTGCCTTCTCCCTCTTCTAACGGCAAATAGCGTTTTTCCCGGAATGTACATAAAGGAATTCGCTGCTAAACAACGAAATATTCGCCCATGAGTATTTATGTAAACATGAGGTGGGCACATGACGCAAAGTATTTTTGCTACCGTTCTGGCCATCGCGGTCTACGTCTCCTCTGCCATCGGCGGAAAAGAGGCGCCTGCGCAGCCTTCTGCACAACAACCGACTCAGGTGAGTCAACAGACCGGTCAAAAAAAATATGCCGTTATTTCACGGGAGGCTGCTAGCTTACGACAGGAGGCCAAAGGCAGCGCGGAGATTATTGCAACCATTCCCAAAGGGGCAACTGTCACCGTCATCAGTGAAGACGACAGTTGGGCCAAGGTGCAGACACCCGACGGGCAAACCGGCTGGGTTGCCCTGTGGATGACCAAACCGGCGGTGGCCGCGTCCACTGCCGCCAAATCCGGTAAAGAAGTTTTAGGATACTACGCCAGGAGTTCCTCCGGTGACACCCGGGGCTATAAATCCTTCGCGGCCAACCTGGACACCATCACTTCCGTGGCGTCTTTCTCTTTTCATATGGATGCCCACGGCAACATTAGCGGCAACCATGATGCCAACCTTTTTCAACTGGCAAAGACCAGAGGCATTGAAACCCTGGCTGTTGTAACCAATATTCAAGGCTCAAACTTTAACAGTAAAAACATTCATAGCATGTTAACCGACAAAACCGCCCGCAGCCGGGCTGTGAATGGTATTCTCCGCTTGGTGCAAGAAAAGGGCTATTCCGGCGTGAATATCGACTTCGAAGGTGTCCCCGCCGGGGATAGGGCGGAACTGACTGCCTTCTTTCGGGAGCTATCCTCTGCTTTGCGGGCAAAGAACCTTTTGGTCACCGCCTCCGTCCCGGCAAAAACCAAAGAAGACCGGAGTTCTTCCTGGGCCGGAGCCTATGATTACCAAGCCATTGCCCCCTATTTGGACCGGGTAATGATTATGACCTATGATGAACATTTCAAGGACGGTCCGGCGGGTCCGGTGGCCTCCCAAGGTTGGGTGGAAAACGTGATCCGATATGCATTAAAGAGCTTCCCGCCCCAAAAAATCCTACTGGGCATCGCAGCCTATGGCTATGATTGGACCAATCGTTCCGGTACGGCCTTAAACCTCACGGCCATCCAGAATATAATTGACAAGTATAAGATCACTCCAAAATGGCATTCTGAGTATCAGGTCCCTTACTTCACCTATACCAAAGCGGGTACCCGCCATGAAGTCTGGTACGAGAACAGGTACAGCACCGCCGCAAAGATGCGGCTGGTTTCCCAGTACGGACTGCGGGGAGTCGCTGTGTGGCGACTTGGTTATGAGGACTCAGGGATCTGGCAGGTCCTCTGAACAAAGGGCTAACTTTTTAAACCGATTTAAGCCGACGTTAATTCGTAACGCCGGCTTTTTGTTCATTCGTGGCGGTACTTGTACTAAGAAGCTGGGAGACGGGCACTGGCTGCAGCTTTTTCGCCTTGAGGTCGCCGATGATTGCCCGTAACGCGGCCACCGTCGGTGCAGTGGGATGCATGAGGATGATAGCGCCGGGCCGGACCTTGCTCCGGACACGCTCCCTAATGATCTCCGGCGCCGGGCGTTTCCAGTCCACTGTGTCCACGGTCCAAAGAACGGTCCGATACCCCAGATCCCCGGCCACACTTAGGACCTGTTGATTATATTCCCCGGATGGCGGGGCAAATAATTTTGCTGGTTGCCTGCCGATGGTCTCAGTCAAGAGCTTCTGGTTGGCTTCGAGTAACCGAACCAATTCTGCCCGGTTCATCTGCGCCGGATGTCCATGGTATAAGCCATGGTTGGCGATCTCATGCCCGGCGGCGGCAATCTCCCGCACCAGCTCCGGGAATTGCTTCACCCAGGTCCCGACGAAATAAAAGGTGGCTTTGACACCGGTTTCTTTCAAAATGGCCAAGATCTGGGGAATCTCTTCCTCACCCCAGGCAACGTTAAAGGTTATGCTGACCTCCTGCCGGTCAGCATTGCCTTCGTAAACTGGCAGATAATAAGAACGGTCACGGGCAGCGGTCACCACGTAGGTAACAGGCTGCACCTGTTCACCCTCTTTGGCTGAAAATATCTTTTTTATGGTCCCTTCAATATCAACGGCCAGCCCATTTTGTTCGGGGATTAATTCGCCAGTTTCCTCAAAATAGCCCGCATTATGGGGTTCACGGCGGTATTGTTCGGCAAGCTTGGTTACCAGTGCCCGGACCTCCTGGGGCAATAAGCCACCCACCGGCTGTCCCGCCAAAGTCACTCCTTTGGGCGCCCCGTGGCGCCAACGGCGGACTGCCGGCAAGCGGGGAAGACCAATCGTGATTGCAACGATCATCAATACCATCATGATCCCGCAGCGTACTTCCTTCTCTGTTACAACATAAACCCGCATGGCCCCTGGACACCTCCTCTTTTGTGCGCCTGCTCCAAGTCCTTGTCACCAATGGGCGCTGCCCGGCGCGGCCTTTGCCGGCCAGTATGATCCACATAGGTATCACCCTTCAACAGGAGCTTTGAGATGGGAACAATCTGATAGCCATCCTTTTTTAGCTTAGTAAAGAGAATATCAATAGCCCTGGGCGTATGCTTACCCGCATTATGAAACAGGACAATGGAACCGGGCTGGATCTTGGGATAAACCCGGTTAACCATGGCTTCACTGCTTAAGTCGCGCCAGTCCAGAGAGTCCACATCCCAGATGATTGTGGTATAACCGCATTTCTCGGCGGTTTCAATGACTTTATTACTGTACTCGCCAAAGGGCGGCCGGAACAACCAAGGCTTTTGCCCAGTCAGTTCCACAATTAACCGGTGGGTCCTGGTGAGTTCTTCAGCAATCTTCTCCGGGGGCAGGGTATTTAAGTGGGGATGGGTATAGGTGTGGTTACCAATCTCATGACCTGCTTTGGCGATGGCCTTGACCATCTCCGGATACTTCTCCAGCCAAAAACCGCCTAAGAAGAAGGTGGTCTTCACCTGATGCTTCTCCAGGATAGCCAGCAACTCGCCGGTCTGGTCCGCACCCCAGACCGCATCAAAGGAGAATGCCACTTGTTTCCGGGGCGTCTCTACGGAGTAAATGGGAATAATCCGCCCCGCAAGCCACGAGGAGACCATCTGCCAGGAGCCATTCCGGATCTTTGGGGAGAGTAGCGCCAAGCACAGCGCTAAGCCAACCACACTCCCCACAAGCCACCGTCTGCCACTTAACACCCAGATCGTCATGGTTCCACCCCCAGCCTTTCCTGTACACATCTATGTCAGCGAAAGACCATGTAGAACGAGTCTTAAAATGTAGCGGCTTTCTATTTCTTTTCCTCGCATATATTATTACTATTATAAATATTGTGCATATTATACAATTTTGCCGAGCTACTAAAACAAGCAAGCCCAAAGGAGGCTAATATGATGTATTCCAACTTTACGGAAGCAATCAGGAGAAAGTTTGAAGAGGCTTGGTTAGCCGGTGAAACTAAAGGCAAATATGAGGGCATACTTGAAGGCAAACTTGAAGATGCCCGAAAGATGCTGGCCAAACAATTACCTGAAGATTTAATTATGGAAATCACTAATCTTTCCAGGGAACAACTCGACGAACTCAAAGCGGAATTGAAAAACAAGCAGTAAAAAAGCAAACCCCGAAGACAGTTTATATCTCCGGGGTTAATTTTTTTCGTTATCTTCACTTTCCGCTAGCTCCGGCCAATTCCACCGCGATTTTGGCAACCCTGGGCATCACACCCGGCTCACCTACCTGCCGGCGAATTACGCTTAACTTCTCCTTCATTTGGGATAGAGCCTGCTTGTCCCGGAGCAATGCATTGACGGTCTCGGCGATCCGTTGGCCGGTGCAGTTTTCCTGAATCAATTCTGGTATGGTCATTTCGCCGGAGATCAGGTTGGGCAAGGCAATCCGCAGGTTCTTTTTGTATTCTTTATTACCCAGCATCATGTAAATGCGGTAAGACAAGGCGCTGACCTTGTAGACCAAGACCATGGGCAGTTCCAAAAGGGCCGCCTCCAGGGTGGCGGTGCCGGAGGAAATGACACCAAGGTCCGCCGCGTTCATCAGATCGTAGGCCCTGCCATCCAGCAGTTTTACTGGCGCATGGTCCACACTGTCCAGTATCTCCTGGACCAGTTCCTGGGGAATCGACGGGGCCACCGGCAGGGCAAAGACGGTCTGCGGAAACTCCTTGTCGATCTCCCGGCTGGCTTCCAGCATCGCCGGGAGCAAGCGCTGGATCTCCTGGCGTCTGCTGCCGGGAAGCAGCGCCACCAGCCGCTCATCCTCTGCTACCCCCAGTTCCTGCCGAAATTCATCCCTGGACTTGCTAGGCCGAACCCGGTCCAGCAAAGGATGGCCCACATGGACCGTATCGACACCAAATTGGGCGTAAAACTCCGGCTCAAAGGGGAGCACTGCTGCCAACTTGGTGACGCAACGCCCCATCCGGACCGCTCTTCCCTGTCCGTAAGCCCAAGCCGACGGGGAGAATATGCATAACACCGGAATACCGTGTTTGTGCGCCCGTTCCGCCAGGGCTAAGTTAAAACCGCCAAAATCTACCCAGAGCACCAGGTCAGGCCGATTTTCTGTCCAGGACTGCTCAAAGGTATCCAATAGCTTCTTAAAGCGTCGCAGGTTTTTGAGGACTTCCACAAAGCCGATGGTGCTTGCCTGTGTGGGGTCGTGCAGGATCTCCACACCCGCTGCTGCCATCAGCGGCCCGCCCATCCCCCAAAACCGGGCCGCCGGGTCCTCCGCCCGGATGGCTTGGACCAGCGCTGCGCCATGCATGTCACCGGAATGTTCACCTGCAGAGATAAAATAGTTCATCGTCCAACCTCCTCCACCGGTGGCTCCCGCCACTCGGCTTCCAAATACCCTTGGTAAATTTTAAAGGAAGATAACTCCAGCGGAAAGGGCACTTCCAACGGGAACTCCAAGCTGCCAAGCAACTCTTGCAGCTGGCCTTTGGTCCATTTTGGGGGAACCGTAAATCCTCCCACCTCAATCGTCTCCGGTAAAAAAAACAAACTCTGCCCGGTTTTCCTTTGCAAGCGCCCAGTAGCTGAAAAAGGAATTTTTATCAGCTCAAAATCATACTCACCACTGATTTTGACAAAACCCGGCGTCAGGCTTACCTCCGGCTGCCAGTCAGAGTACTTCCGGCGCAACCATGCGGTTAACGCCGCTTGGTTGGTCCGGACAATAAGCCTGGTCGGGCCGACTTTCCGCCAGATCAGCTCTTTGGCAAAAAAAGTTGTACCGGGTCAAACTGCAACTTACGGCTTTGCAGGAATAATCTTTGGTAATGTACACCGTCATGAGTGGTGAAATTAACGCCCTCCACGGTAAGATCCTTGATCATCCCCCGGATCAAGTCGCCGGGAGAAAGCGGTCCCAGGTTGACTCGGACTTCTTCGGCGCTGGCCAACTGCTGCCGGAGGGTCCATTCCAAGCCATGACGAAAAGCCCGTGCCAATAGGCGCGGGCCGGCAAGGCCAATGAAAAACCCGGTAATAACCAAAAGAGCAAACATTAATAACCGCCGTCCCAGAGAAGCCACCTCCACCAAAGATTATATCCTTCCCCGGGTACGAATTTTCTCCTTCTTTAACCTTTACCGATGAGCCTCCGGTCCATTAAAACCTGGGCCAACAGAAAATCAATCTCTGTATCAATATCCACCGAACGCTCCCTGGGCATGATATAAGCATAGGTCTTGTCGCCAAAAAAGCCCAGGTTAGTTTGGAGGTAATCCATTTCCCCCACATAGACGGCCCCGTTAAGTTGGTAATATACTGGTAATTCCTGCCGTGACTTACCAAGGACATCCTGCCGCAAAAAATCCTTCATGCATAAATCCGGTCCAAGGGTATTCATCCAAAAGGGCGGGTGATCACACTCACAAACGGAAACCACCGCTTTGGCCTGTTTTTCCTGTAAGAGCGCCACGGCGCCCATGATATCATCGGCGATCCGCAGCGGAGAGGTGGGTTGCAGCAGCATAAACAAATCGTAGGTTTCCCCATGATCACGCAACCATTGAACGGCATGGAAGAAGACATCGATGCCTTTAGCCTCATCAGTGGCCAATTCTTTCGGACGAATAAAAGGCACATCGGCGCCGTAAGCCCGGGCCACCTCAGCAATTTCTTCGTCATCGGTACTGACGAGGATCCGGTCAAATATTGCGCTTTTTCTCGCTTCTTCGATCGTCCAGGCGATCAGCGGCTTGCCGGAAAGAAGCTTAATGTTCTTCCGGGGCAATCCCTTGGAGCCGCCACGGGCGGGGATGAACCCTAAAATCTTTTTACTACCAATCATCTACATCCCTTCCACATTTTTAAAATAGTCCAAGGTCCGCTTGTATTCTTCCCATTGCCCGACATCAAACCACTCGGTACTGACGGGGAAAACCCCTACTTTGAACCCTTCCTCTTTGGCCTGGAGCAACAGATCGGGCATATTGATCATTTTATTCGCCGGGATCAGATCAATCAAGTCCGGTTCCAATACATAAACCCCGGAGTTGATCACCACGTTATATTCGGGTTTCTCCACCATTTCCACCAGATCGCCATCCTTGGCCCGGATGACACCGTAAGGAACCTGGATATTTTTCACCACCCCAACAATGGTGGCGTGATTTCTTTGGCCCTGATGGTAATGGAGCATCTCCTCAAAATCGACATCGACAATGACATCACAATTGGAAACGATGAAAGTTTTGTCCAAGCGGTCTTTGGCCAAACGGATGGCGCCGGCGGTTCCCAGCGCCTCCTTTTCCATGGTATAGGAGATGTTATAACCGTCGGGGTTCTCGGCAAAGTAGAGCTTTATCAACTCCGCCTTATAATTCAAGGAAATGATGAAATCATTGAATCCGTAGTGCTGGAATTTTTTCATAATCACTTCGATAATTGGCGTATCTCCCACAGGAATGAGGGGTTTGGGCAGGATCTTGGTGAAGGGATCAAGCCGGGTCCCCTTTCCTCCTGCCATAATTAGCACCTGGTTGTTTTTCGGAGCGTATAAAAAGCGCTTTTCGGCAAAGGCATCCAACCGGATAAAATCCACAATTTTGTGTTCCCTATTCAACACCGGCATAACGCGAATCCGGTGCAGCAACATCAGCTCGTGGGCTTTTTGCACCTCTCCGATATAAACCCATTTAGGATTGGTGTTCATCACAGAAGAGACCGGCTCGTTCAAGGAGATATTTCGCAAAAGTCCCCGTCGGACATCACCATCGGTCACGGTTCCGATTAAAACGCCATTTTCATCCGCTACCATCAAAAACTGCAGTCCATTTTCGTTCAGCTTCTTGACTGCGCTGATAATCGAACTTTGACCGTCTATTATTGCCTTTTCCAACAGCATTTCGTTCATCCGATCCACCCCTAGCGCTTATGTCACCAAAGCATATAACTGACGAAGGTCTTTAATTGTCATATCGGCCTGACCGGAAGAACTCTCCATACTTTCGTTGACATAAATGCCGTCCTTGCGCAAAATCCGAATCGTTCCCATCCCAAGCAGCTTTGGGGCAATGAAGTCTTTGGTTGGATTATCAGCGATATAGATCATGGCGGAAAAATCGGTACTAAGAAGAGCGCGGCATTCTTCAAAGGGTTTCGGATGGGGCTTCCAAAACTCTCGCCCGAATTGATCGCTGTAGATAATAGCATCAAAATAGCCTTCAATACCCAGGGCTTTAACTTTCCGCTTTTGTACCTCCAGCCAACCATCGGTGATCAACCCGAGTTTCTTCACTTGGCTGTACGCCGCCAGAACCGCTGCGGCATCTTCATACAGATGAATCATGGGAGTATGCCGACGGTAAACATCTACCAGCGTCCGGATGAAGTCTTCGTCAACAGCCATATACTTGGCAAGGGTAGGCGTAAACAAGTCCCCCCGTTCACCCCGGAGGAACCGTTCCTTCAATTCGGGGAAAATCTCTAAGCCCAGTTGTTCCCGGATGTACTCGCCCACAGCGGCAAAGCCGCTCAAAACAAAATCGGTCTCGGGATAAAGCGTATCGTCGAGATCGAAGACCAGGGCCTCCACCCCTTTAAACATGCTCCTTCAAGTCCCTTCCCTTCAAAAATAAGGATTGGTCGTATCTCAGCATGTACAAATCCGTTTCATATTGGCCGACACATGGTTGGATGGTTGCGGAAAAAAAGACTTCCTGCAAGACCCAGCGCACCGCATGGGCGCCTGCTTGAATGCTTAGGGGAAAACCGCCGCCGAACCGGGGATTGATTTCGGTAAAATAATACTTGTCCCCGCTTTTTATAAATTGAATGGCTGCAGGCCCCACTACCCTTGTTACTTCCAATACTTTCCGGGTAATATCCTCTAACAATTGGTCTTTTACCGTCACACCCTTAGAGATCTCCCCCGACCGGATCTGGAGCCGCCGCCTGGGCACGATGCTGATAATCTGACGGCTGTTTAAGCTCACATAGCAATCCACAGTATATTCTTCGCCGTCAATAAACTGTTGGATAAAGCTCTGGCCGGGCTCCCACTTCAGCCCCGCCAATTCCTCTAGTTCCCTGATCACACGTATTCCCTGGCTGGAACTACCCGACCGCGGCTTCAAAATTAACGGTAGGTCCTGCGGGCCAAACTCGCTTGGGGCCAAAAACAACCTGGGAACCAACATCCCCTTGTCTGCCAGCACTTGTGAGCAGCAAAGCTTGTCCCGGCAGAGTTGAATGACCTCCGCCTCCGAAACAAGAAATGTTGTCCCCGGACAGGCCGCTCGCAGCTCTTCTGCATGGGCCGCCAGGTAATCCAAGTCAGGATCAATAAAGGGAACAACCAGACCAATATGATTCTTTTTGATTACATCCGTTAAATATGGGAAAAAGGCCGGGTCGGTCCGTTTGGGCGTAAGCAGCGCCTGGTCACAAAAATAGAGGGCAGGAGCAGTTGGAACAATATCAGTCCCGAATACAATTGCCTGAATCTTTAATTCCGCCAAGGTTTCCCGGAAAAGACGCACCATTTCCACCCGGCGTCCCACATTTAACAAGAGAATGCCACCAACCACTGTCACCACTCCACATCGGAGAATTCCATCACCTGATCCGCCTTGATGGTCCTTTTTGCCACTTTACCGATGAGCTGTTCATAATATTTCGGTGGGATACCGTGCCCCGGCCGCTTAATCCCAATCAGCTCTTTGGTGAGCACGGTCCCTTTTGTTATCTCCTGTAACGCCACAATGCTCTTCCTGGCCACATCCCTGTTCACCAACTCCCCAGCCATGCATCGTTTAATCCCATCGCCCAGGGCCGCCTCAATATTGCGAATAGCAGCAATGCAGCTTTTTAACTCGGCCGGTTCAAGGGAAGCGCGGTGATCCGGCCCGGGCAAATTTTTATCTAACGTAAAATGTTTTTCAATTATCCTTGCACCCAAGGCCACCGCAGCCAGGGCTACCTCGCTCCCGGGAGTATGGTCGGAATATCCGACGGGTAACTGAAAAGCATGTTTTAAGGTGAGCATGGCCCGGAGGTTCACATCACGATATTGTGTAGGATAACTGGTGGTACAATGAAGCAAGATCAAATCATGACAACCGGCCCCTTCTATGCATTGCACAGCTTCCTCAACTTCCCCAAGGGTAGCCAGGCCCGTCGAGAGGATGATGGGTTTTTTCTTTTCCGCAAGGGCCCGTAAAAAGGGCAGGTTGGTTAAATCCCCGGAACTGATTTTATAGGCCGGTACTTCCAGTTTGGCTAAAAGCTCGATACTGGCAAAATCAAAGGGAGTGGACAAAAACATAATACCACGGCGACGACAGTGTTCAACAAGCTCCTGGTGTTGTTCCTCATTCAATTCCATTTTTTTGACCATCTCGTACTGCGTCTCGCCGCTGCCGGTCACTTCCTTTTGGTAGGAAGCCTTTTCCGCATCTTTGGTCATAACATTCTCCGCCACATAAGTTTGGAATTTGACTGCATCAGCTCCGGCTTCCACAGCAACATCAATCAACTCTTTGGCCATTTTGAGGCTGCCGTTATGATTAACACCGGCTTCAGCAATAAAAAAGACCGGCGCTCCCTCGCCAATGGGCCTGTCACCCAGATGAATCATCTTTGCTTTCCTCCCCATTCCAAGTCTTTTGCAACCATGGTTCAATAGATCTCACTAATCCACCCATTTCAGCAGCATGAAGCCTTCGGCGTAGCATGTTCCGGCCATAACGCCCCTGTGCATCGCTAAAGCCCGGAGATGCTCTTCGCTGCGGGGAAAGGGGAAATCCCCCAACTCACTCCCGTAAGCCTTCATTACCTGAACTTTCCGGTCAAACCAGTCGGAGATGTCCACAAAGTAATTGGGATGAAAGCCAGAGTTGCTTCCGGAAAACTCCGTCTCGGAAATGATCTCCATCACCAAGATCCGGCGCAGGAAGGGGTAACGGAAGATCTTGGTACAGGCCAAACCTGCCTCAAATACGACCCGGTGGTCCGAGTGGACATCATGTTGGAATGGGAGAATCATTATATCCGGTTGTACTTCCCCGACCACCCGGGCGATCTCTTCAATCAGCCGCCGCCGCGGGACTTCATCCAGGCCGGCCGGGCGGTACTGCAAGTTATAAAAGCCATCCCAGCCCAGGAGCCTGCCGGCCTCAGCGATTTCACCCTGCCGGCGGGCAACCTCCTGGGCGGAAAAACCGTACTCCGGTTTCATGTCGGTAAAGTTCAAACAGAAGATCCCGTGCCCCGCCGCCTTATACTTAAGCAGCGTTCCGCCGGCGCCCAAGGTTTCATCGTCGGGATGAGGGGAAAGAACCAACAGTTTATGCTTCATATTGCGCATCCCCCTCCACATAAGAGAGTTTTTTCACCAACCAGCGCTTGTCCTTGGGGTCGATACCCGCTAAAACCCCGGCGATCCGCTGGCCGGCAAAGCCATCGCCATAAATGTTCTTCAATCCCTGGACATAATCCCGGTATTCCTGATCGAAGCAGGCCTTTACCACTTCAGCCTTGATCGCTTCCTTGTCATGGGCGACAAAGCGAACATTGCCGCTGTTTAACCTTCCCCTTTGCCGGTTGCCCACATTGACCACTGGCAACTTATAAAAGGGCGCCTCAACAATACCCATACTGGAATTGCCCACCAAAACCAAGGCGTGGCGCACAAGGTTGATAAAAATCCTTCTTTCCAGTGTTTTATAGAATTTAATCCATTTGGAAGCGCTAAATTCTTCAATGGCCCGCAGGATGTCATAACTGCCGGGATCGGTATTGGGGAAAATACCCACGGTCTTAAGGCCCTTTTCCACGCCCAGCTCCTCCAGGGCTTCCAAGGTAACCCGCATCTGCCGGTAAGCGCTCTCTTTCTCGGCAGCCAAAGGATGTTTAATCAACACCGCATAACATCCATCGGTCAAATCAAAGTCCAGTTTTGCGCTGATCTCCGCCAGGCTCAAAGAGGGCTCCTGCCGGATCCGGTCCAAGGCCGGGTTGCCTACATTAAAAATGCGAAAACTGTCCTCACCCATCTTCTCCAAGATCCGCTGGTGCTGCTCGGTGATGGTGAAATGGATATGGGCCAGCTTAGAGACGGCATGGCGGACCGGATCATCTGTATGCCCATATACCGGATCGCCGCCGGAAATGTGGGCAACCAAAACTCCCATGTAGTTACCCACCAGCGCAGTGGCGATGCTCTCCTCCCGGTCCCCCACCACCACCAAAAAATCGGGACTCTCCCGTTCCACGGTCTGGGCCAAACCGGTCACCAGCGCACCAATGCCCTTGATCCGCTGGGTCTCCCGGTTGGTCATAAAGAGGGAATCGATCTTGTCCACAATCTTAAACCCCTCTTGTTCCACCAAAGCAAGGGTATTTCCATGCCAATCGGACAGGTGGGCCCCGGAGACCACCAGACCCACCTCGAACCCGGCCTCTTGTAACGCGGTCAGAACCGGCCTGAGGATATCAAATTCCGACCGGATACCGGTCACAGCCAGTACCTTTCTTTTTCTCATCTGCCCGTTGCGTTCCATTATTTGTCTCCCTCTTTTTGCCCATAACTTTTGTTAATTCATAGGTCTGCATAGAACAAAAATACCTTATTCCTTGAGGCTTAATAGTAGTAAAATGCTTTCACGCGATCGTAAAGCTTAACAACCTTGATGCCATGATCCTGCAGATAACTGATGGCGTTATAGATCTCTTCCTGAAAATCGTAGCTGGATATAATCACATAATCCGGGGCTAAAGCCAAAATTTGCTCCGGAGGAATAATCTCATAACCATAAAAAGATTCCCCCTGCCGGGAGCGGTTTTTATCCGCAATACCCAGCACATGGAACTGGGAGAAATCGAACAACTCCAGAAGGTCCTCGGTATGACCACCGGCGCCGTAAATGACAACTCTGGTCTTCCCTGACTCTGCTACCAATCCTACAAGCCGTTGGTGCACTTCTTCCCGGAGACGTTGCCGTTCAGTTTGGTAACTATGGATTGCCTGCAAAATGTCGTCTCTGTCGTTGCTCATCCGGAAAACAGGTTTTTCAGCAACTTTTTTGCCGATCATGCGTATTTCAACAGAATTTGGCTGATCGTCAACGGCAATTACTTCAAAGCCGGCTTTTCGCAATAAATTCCCTAAAGTGGCGATGGTAAAATGGGTAATATGTTCAAGGGTGAAAAAGCCATTGGTGATACTAATCCAAGGTGTCTTGGCATTAGGGACCACGATATAAATATAGCCATTTGGTGAGATGCTTTCATACAAGCGGGCTATTTGCTCGCCTGGGTCCAGGATGTGTTCCAGAACATGGCGTAATACAATAACGTCATACTCGCCCGGTTTAAACTCCACCTCTTCCATAAGACTTCTGTCAATTTTTAACCCGTATTTCTTCTCGGCATAGGCGGCGCCGCTCTCCGATGGCTCGATCCCCCGGAGTTCCCACCGATAATCCGCAAAAAGCCGTAAGAAGTCCCCTTCATAACAGCCAATTTCCAAAAGGCGAACAGGATCTTCCGGTTTATAATGGATATGCTTCAAAAGAAAGTCCCTTTGTGAGCAGGTCGCTTGGTTTATTGGGCGTTCTACAGCAAGATCAATGTTTTTAAAACCAGTGTAATGCTTCTCTAAATACCGCTGTAAAAGTTCCTTCTCCACCAGAGGATTTTGGAATAAAAGCCCACAATCATTACAAACGGTAAGTTTAATATCAATTTTCCTGCCCAGTTCCCGGACACGCAGTCCTTTACCTGCCTCAGAGACATCCGTCAGGTTTTTACTTTGGCAAAACAAACAAGGTCTTAAAAACTCATCGCTCATAATGCATCCCCTTTGTCAGAATGTTATTGCCTCATAGATGGCTTGAAGCTCTTTCGCTAAACCATCCATGGTTTTCACCGGAGTTTTCCGTACATTCTGTTTCAGCTCCTCCAGCAACCCCCGATCCTGCACAAGCTTAACTATAAGCCCTTGCAACTCGCTGACATCAATTGTATCAATTAAATAACCATTATAACCATGGGTGATAGTCTCACTCATGCCACTTTGCCGGCTGCCGATAACCGGCAGGCCCATGGTAAAACTCTCCAGGACAGTTAGGCTAAAGGATTCCCAGCACAGGGAGGGCAACACCGCCAGATCAGCTGCCCCCAGGATCTCCCCCACCGCCTCCCGGGGATACGGCGGAAACACGCGAATTCTTTCATCACCGGCGGCCAATGCCGTGAGTTTTTCCTGCATAATGCTCCGGGCGCCATGAATCTCAAGCTCCACGCTATCTTTAACCGCCTGCGGCAAGCCTTTAAGCGCCTGCACCAGCAAGAACACCCCTTTTTTGGGTGCGCAGGAGGAGATATGAACCAGCTTTAATTTATCTGATCCAAGGCTTTTTGCCGGTTTCTTGAACCAGTCAGCAGCAATCCCGTTAGGCAATATGACACATTTCTTTTGGTCCAAGCCAAACTGCAGGAGCAAGTTGGTGGAAAATTTTGAAATACCAATGATGCGCGTTGCCTGGTTGTAATTGGCAATATTCTCTTGCAGCCGTTTTTTGTAATCCTCATGTTTATATTTCGTTCCCAAACACTCCGGGCAACACTCCCCAGCCGCATGGCAATAGGCTTGTTCCTGATAAAACAGATCCATCCGCGGACAAACAACTATGTAATCAGGGAGATGGACAACGGTTCTTATGCCCTTTTTTTTCACAAAGCGGGATTAAGCGCGAAGAAATCCCCGCAATGGAGTGAATGTGAACAACATCAGGGGCAATGTTTTTAACTGCTTCTAACAGTTTTTCTTCCAGCACGGGATGGTTATAATCCAAAGCCGGATCACCAGTAAATAATTGGTTCACCGGGAGTTCCGGGACAAAATAATTCACTCCATCCTCAGCAAAAGTCCTGGGGAACCGGGACGGGTCGGGCGTAATGATCATGACCGCTACCTGGTTGTTTTGCCGTTGGACTTGAACTAAATCACCCACAGAAGTTATGATCCCGCCCCTGGCCGGTCGCCAACCATATAATAAATGCAATATTTTCATTATGGCAATCCTCCGAGTAGATCTCCCCTTAATGCCTGGGCGGGAAGGAAATGGAACTGGCAATTCCGGGCAAACTCCCGGTCAATATCGCGATCACCAACATATAAAACCTCGTGGGGCTTACACTGAAATGCGGCAAGTACTTCCTGGCCATGGCGGGGATCGGGTTTGGGAAAAGCACCGGTGATAATGATCTTGGCAAACAACTCCCGAATCCCAAGGGCATCAATCTTATTGTTTTGCAATCTCTCCCGGCCGTCGGTAACCAGAAAAAGCCCATTCTTCTCCTCTTTTATCTGCTCAAGCATCTGCCTGATAGCAGGCTCCAGCATTAAACTTGGCCGGAAACCCCGGTAGATCGCCAGGGCAACAGCGGGAAAATCCTCCCCTACTGCAGGAAAAAGCTCCAGCGTCTCCTGGAAGATATAAGGGTAAGAACTTCCCTTTTCCAGCCAGCGTTCCTCCATGAACTTCAAGACGGCGGCTCCTTCCCCTGCCGGCAACTTAAGCCCCCGAACGATCTCGCGGTAGACCTGTTGCACAAAGTCATACTCATTATAGAGGGTGCCATCCAGATCAAAGCCGATGGCTTTAAGATTTGTATAGTGATCAAACAAAAATCTCTTCATAATACCGATACATCCTCAATCCATATCGAATGGGTTTGGGGACCACTGTCTTCCCCGGAAGGATATAATCCACCAATAAAGTGATCCAGTTCTCCGAGGCAGCAAGGCCCAAGGCCATTCCCCCAGCAATCCTTGGGTTGATCTCTGTAAATTTCACTCCGTCCTCTGTCTTGAAACACTGCATATTAACCGGGCCAAGGAAACGGATTGAAGCGCAGATCTGCTCCACCCATCGGGTGATCTCAGGGTCATCAACCACTTCGCCGTTGACGGATTTTCCCTCTTTAACATTCAAGCGTTTTCTGGGAATAATGTAGACCGGTTTTCCCTCCCCGTCCACCAAACAATCAACGGTATATTCCTGGCCAATCAATAGCTCCTGGGAGATCATCTCCGTCATATCCACATTAGGATCGTTGGTAACCCGGACCCCACGACCGCCCCGACCTTGCCTGGGTTTGATCAGGGGAAACTCCTTAGCCAAAGAAGTCCTAGGCGTTGGGATCCCATGTGCAGAAAAGAAAAGAAATGTCCGGTATTTGTCAGCAAAGGTACGGATGGTTTCTGCGTTGGAGATAATAACCTTGACACCATATTCCTTCTCCAGTTCATCCTTGTGCTCCGCCCATAAAACCAAGGTTTCATCCAAGGATGGTATGACCAGGTCAATATGTTTCTCCACGAGAACCTGTTCAAGCTTTTGCCATAAATCCGCTGCCCCACACGGCGGGACCAGAGCAAAATCATCGGCCAGAAACTGCCCGACTGAATGTTTGGTTATATCCGAAGCCACAGCATAATTGCCGCTTTCTTTAATCGCCCGGATCAGCCAGTTCGTCACCAGACTTCCCGAGGCCTCCGTCAAGATCCTTTTCATCCAATCCACCCTCTAACTAAGGCAAAGAAGTTTTTATCGGCCTTGCACGATCTCCCGGACAGTCGCCGTCACAAAGGAAATGTCTTCCATACTGTTCAAAGTGGAACTTGGCAAGTTCAACCCATTGTCATAAAGCCGGCGGGCATTGTCACACCGCACCGGCGTGTATTGTTGATAGAGCGGCAGCTCCCCTAGCGGGTAGAAGAACCGGCGGGTAGGAATCCCCCGTTCTTTAAGTTTAGCCTGGATCTCGCCGATTGTAATACCCAGTTCAGTTGTATCCACCACAATGGAACTGAGCCAAGCTGCGGAGGCAGCGCCCGGATAGGACTGTTGTAACCGGATACCAGCTACACCTGCCAACTCCCTTTCATAGGCGGCCAAGATCGCGCGCTTTTTTTGCAAAAACTCCGGCAACCTGGAGAACTGAGCCAAACCAAGGGCCGCCTCCAGGTTAGTCATCCGGTAGTTATACCCTACTTCAGGATGGAAGTAACCCCGGGACGCATCACGGGCCTGGTTCACTAGGAATTTGAGATGTTCCGCCTTCTCCGGGCGGTTCGTGGCAATCATGCCACCGCCGCCCGTTGTGATCAGCTTGTTGCCATTAAAGCTAAAACAACCAAAGTCGCCGAAAGTTCCGGCGAACTTATTGTTCAGTGTCGCTCCCAAACTCTCGGTAGCGTCCTCAATAACAAACAGGCCGTGCCTGTCAGCAATCGCCATAATTGCCGTCATATCACAGGGATTGCCATAAAGGTGAACCGGGATAATCGCCTTGGTACGCGGTGTGAGCGCTGCTGCAATCGCCGCCGGCGAGATGTTCCATGTCCCGGGGTCCACATCGACAATCACCGGCGTCGCCCCCACATACATCACGGCATTGGCCGGCGCCACAAAGGTTAAGGCCGGGAGAATAACTTCATCCCCTGGTCCAACGCCTAGCTCCACCAGGGTCATGTGTAAGGCCGCCGTCCCGCTTTGTGTGGAGACGCAGGATTTTACCCCCAAATACCCGGCGAATTTCTCCTCAAACTCCGGTACAAAGGGGCCAGCCGTAGAGACAAAATTGCTGTCAATGGCCCGCAGGAGATATTCCTTCTCCAAAGCACCCAGATTGGGGTCGTCCAGATAAATCCTTTTACACATTATAGACCTCCGGTTTGTAGTACGCCATGTTCTTCTCAAACCATTCGATGGTCTTGGCTAAACCTTGTTCCAAGGTATACTCTGGTTGCCAGGAGGTCAGACTCCTGATCTTCGCCGCATTACAGAGCAACCGCTCAACTTCGCTTTTCTCTGGCCTGACCCGCTGACTGTCCTGGACTACTACCACCTCAGTCTGCATCAGGGAAGCGATTAAATTCACCAATTCACCGATGGCAATCTCCCGCCCGGAGCCGATGTTCACAACTTGCCCCAGGGCTTGTTCCGCTTGGGCCAGCTGAATAAAGCCGTTTACTGTGTCGAGAACATAGTTCAAATCCCTGGTGGGCGAGGTATTCCCCAGGGACAGTTCCCGTCTGCCGCTAAGGATCTGGGTGATAATCGTAGGAATGATGGCCCTTGCCGATTGGCGTGGCCCATAGGTGTTAAAAGGCCGGGCAATCACCACAGGAAGCCCAAAGGACAGATAATAACTCAAGCCCAACATATCAGCACTGATCTTCGAGGCTGAATAGGGCGATTGCGGCTGCATGGGATGGCTCTCGTCGATGGGGACATATTGGGCTGTGCCATAGACCTCACTGGTGGAAGTAAGGACCACCCGCTGGGTCCCCGCTTCCCGCGCCGCCTGTAAAATGTTATATGTCCCCTCCACGTTTGTTTTTAGATAAGCCAGCGGCGATGTGTAGGAGTAAGGGATTCCAATCAGCGCCCCCAGATGGAAAACCACATCAGTACCTTGCACCGCCTTCTTGACACTGTCAAAGTCCCGCAAATCCCCTGTAAAAATCTGGATTTCCTGGCAAACCGGCGATGTTTCCAGCCATCCCCAGAGGTTTTTGGAGTTATAACGGACAAATGCACGGACTTGGGCGCCACACTCCACCAACTTCTCCACCAGGTGGGAACCGATAAACCCGCCGGCGCCCGTCACTAAAACCCTTTTATTTTTCAAATCCATCCCAGCCACCTCTGTTCAGTGATGCTCAACCCTGCCCGGATGAACCAGCATATTCGGCAATAACTTTCTCCAAGGAGATAAATAAATCGTCAATGGCAGAAACATCGTTCTGGAACCGGGAGATCAGGTCACCAAAGTTTTTAACAATTTTCCGCCCTTTTCGGACCGGATCCCCTTCAAATTTTATGTCGTTAATCTTTTTCGCCAAGAGTTCCAAGCCCGTTCGTTCCATGGGTTTGATCAGCACTAAGTAGTAATCGTTCTTTAATAACTGCTTAAGCTCCTTATCAAACTTCTCGATCTTTTGCAAAAGTTGATTTTCGTTAGCCTGTTTGACCAAGCGTTCCATTACCCGCAATTGTTCCTGCAAATTAGCCAATTGCTTTTGGGCGTCTTTGCGCGCTGCTTGTAACTTGCGGTATTTAATAAAAAGATATTCACTGTCATAAGAAAGGTCAGAAGCCTTATACCAGTCTTTCTCCACTACCCTTTGTTTGGGCAAACGGTTGGCAATTACCTGATCAATTGGCTCAAAGGGCGCACCCTCGATCCGGGCGCCACCCTTTGTGGTATTAATGATTTCAATCCCTTGGAAGCATTTGATATATGCCTCCATCTGGCGACGCATGTTATCGAAGATCTTCGTTGTGTAAACCTTACCGCCGTTCACATCATCAACCAAAATACATTTTTTAATAAATGCATCATCAACAACTTCCGGAACATGCTCATAATGGATCCCGTCGGCATAAGGTCGCAGGTTTTTATAGGACAAATTCTGTCCTGCTAAAATAATGGGGTTACAGCCCAACTTAAACAACAACTCTAAGGTGACAAGAGCGATGGTGGGTGCATCATGCATAATCTCCGGGCTGCTGCCGTCTTTATGGCGCAAACAGTATTGGGAGAAAGTATCTTGATTGATGATCATGTTTAATTTGGGACCACGGTATTGCTGCACTACTTCATAACCAATGCTGCTGCCAAAGATCAACGGAAAATTATCTTTGCTTTGATCAATTACTCCCTCGAAAACTTTAATGCATAAAGGAGAGGGATCGTGGGCGCAAACCGCATCGGGTTCGATCCCGTTATTGACCAGGGCGTTGATGGCTGAACCAACCGCAAAAATATAAGCCAAACCCTTTTCTTTGATGTAACGAAGTTGGTCAAAATCTTCACTTAAAGACGGCCCGGCAGCAGCAATAATCGCCGGGCGGCCACTAAATAAAGGTTTTTTCTCAAAGATGCCGGGAGAAAACAAAATATCATTGAAGTTGGTCAAACTATTGACGGTCCAACGCTTTTCAAACCCGTAGTTCACATTTAAACTGGTCTTTTTGTTAAATAAAATCTCCCTGAAAACCTGGGAAAAGCCTTTAAAATGTTCAGAAAATACCCGTTCATAACTGGGCAAACTCACGAAAAACACCTTATCGTCGAGGAAATCAGTAAAATCTTTGAGGAGGATATCAAGAACAGCCGGAGAGGTTTCAACATAGATCTGGTTCAACCGTTTCAATGGCAGTTTTTTCAAAGACCTGGTTGCCAGGAGGTGTATAAATGCCTCAATATTGGGCTCATAGAGGGTGATTTTCAAATTGGGATACTTTTGGGCAAAGGCTTCAACATGATAACCCAGACCAACCCCGTAAAAAAAGACATGTTGATACTCCTCCACCCCCTCCAGTTGGGCCACAAACCGCTCGGCTTCTTGTACCGGATCATACTTGCTGTGGAGGTAGTTCTTCTTTCCTTCTTGCTCCACCACCAGTGTGGGCCAACCATTTTTCCCCTCTTCCAGAGTGACCGATTGATCCTTTGCATCTGGTTGGTAATTTTTAATTGCATCCCAAAGAAGCGGGAATTGTTCCCTCAATATTTCTTGGTTTTCAATTAAAATCATGCGTGTCATCCTTTTCTTGCAAGATCATGCTCAAGTCCAGATTCAGTTTTTCCAGGAAGGGAACAAGCTCATACTTTAGTATATCTCCCACCAAGATTAGGTCTTTTCCTTCCAAAGCCTCTTTTAGCTCATCCAGCTTCTCTTGGAAATCCGTACTCCGGCCACTGAGTTCCCGGTAGGTCTTTTCCAACAGGTTTGTAGTCTCCAGGAGCCAAGACATCCCGTCCAACAACTGTTGAAAATGGAGCCAGGTCTCCTCCGTTGGCCCGTTGTAAAACTCCTCCGCCAGGTTATTGATCTCAGCGTTCGCCCGGTCCAGGTAGTCAACGGCCGACTCCATCATCTCGCCCATCATCTCCTGGATCGTCTTTAAGACGATCTCCACCCGGTTTAAGTCCGCAATATTTTCCTGCAGGTAAGTTTCGGGATCATCATAAACCTCCCGGCCTTCAATAACCATATGGCTATATACCAAGTCGGAATTCTTGCAGATAGTTTCGATCCTGTTGATGATTTGGGGGATTGAGGACAGCAAATTGTCGTAAGATTCAACTTCGCCCAAAATCTTGATTTCCATGGACATCCCTCCGCTAAACAATTTCAACGGTTTGTATCTATTACCTGTTGACTGCGGGTATTGCTATGATACATTCACTTATTTATCGGTCGGACCTGGGAATTAATTTACTAATATCCCTTATTATTTTGGCTTAAGTCAAAGATCAGACGGAACAAGCAAAGATAAGAACCAATTACCTCTGTAACATATTTCTTACAAAAGCAGAGATTTCCTGCAGGAATTCGGCTGGCAATACGATCCCAATAATAATAAAAAAGAACCAGCCAAAAGGCTGGCTCCTGATTAACCTTTATTATAGGGTGAACGCAGGAAACTTTCAATGAACAAGTCGATCTCTCCGTCCATCACCGCCTGTACATTACCGGTTTCCGCCTCGGTCCGGTGGTCTTTCACCATGGTATAAGGACAAAAAACATATGAGCGGATCTGGCTGCCCCAGGCAATTTCCATCTGTTCCCCTTTGATGGCCGCCATCTTCTCCTCCCGTTCTTTGCGTTGCAGTTCCGCCAGTTTAGCGCGGAGCATATTCATGGCCACTTCTCTGTTTTGAAACTGGGAGCGTTCATTTTGACAGGCGACAACAATCCCGGTAGGCAAGTGGGTAATGCGGATGGCCGATTCGGTCTTGTTGACATGCTGGCCACCAGCACCGCTGGAACGGTAGGTATCCACTTTAATGTCTTCTGGTCGGATTTCCACCGATTCATCCTCGGTAATTTCCGGCACCACGTCGACAGAGGAAAAAGAGGTATGGCGGCGGCCCGCCGCATCAAAGGGGGAAATCCGGACCAAGCGGTGGACCCCTTTCTCTCCTTTTAAATAAGCATAGGCATACTCGCCGGTAATATGAAGGGTAGCGCTCTTGATTCCCGCTTCATCACCGGGCAGGAGTTCCATCAGGTCAACTTTATATCCCTTCCGTTCTGCCCAGCGGGTATACATCCGCAACAGCATACTGGCCCAATCCTGGGATTCGGTCCCCCCCGCTCCCGGATGAATACTTAAATAAACGTTGTGACTATCATATTCCCCTTTTAAGAGGGTCATCAATTCCATTGCTTCCAATTCTTTTTTCAGTTCTTCATAACCAGCCTCAATCTCCGGGAGAAAGGCCAGATCGTCTTCGGCCACCGCCATCTCCAGCAGGCCGGAGAGATCGTCATATTTTGTGGTTAAAAGGGTAAGCTTGGCCAGTTTGTCCCGGATCTCATTCAACTCCCGCAGAGTATCCTGGGCCTTCTTTGCATCGTTCCAAAAGTCGTCCTGCAAAGAAAGCTGTTCCAATTCCCCTGCTCGTTGCTCCAGGCGTTCCGGGTCAAAGGAACTCCCTCATTTCCTGCAATCTCCGGCCAATCTCGGCCAACCCGTTCCTTAACTCGCTAACTTCCACTACGGTCCACTCCTCTTTTCTGCTGCCAATTTGTTTAAGCCGTCTGGCCGCAACATTTTTTGTATTTTTTCCCGCTGCCGCAGGGGCAGGGATCATTACGTCCAATTTTCTTCCCCACAGTACGTTGCTGGACAGGGGTACTGCCACCTTCACCCAGATTTGTTACGACATTCTTGATCCTCTGCTGCCGGGGCGTCTCCTCCACCAGTTGAAAATCACGCAAAAACAGGAAGCGAACGGCCTCCTCCGCCAGGGCTTCCATCATGCCGCTGAACATCTGGTAGGCCTCGATCTTATAGGCAATCAACGGATCCTTTTGGGCATAAGCACGCAAAGAAATGCCTTCCCTAAGGTCGTCCATGTTCTCCAGGTGCTCCATCCAGAAACGGTCGATCATTTGGAGCAGGATATGCCGCTCAAAACGGCGCAACAGCTCGGCGCCAATCCGCTCCTCTTTGGCCAGGTAATGCTGAGTCGCACAATTGATCAGATACTCCCGGAGTTCTTCCCGCCGGTTAAATGACTGCAGCTCTTCAATTTTTACGACGCCCGGCGGACAAAAAACGGACTCGGCTTGACGAATTAGGGAATCAAGATCCCATTCGTCGGAATGAACCTGCTCACCCAGGGTTTGATTGAGCACGCCATCCACGGTCTGCTCCAGAAATTCCAGGACTTTATCGCGGACATCTTCGCCCATTAACAATTTATAGCGAAGATTATAGATGGTCTCCCGTTGCCGGTTGAGTACATCATCATACTCCAAGACATTTTTACGAATGTCAAAGTTGCGCATTTCCACTTTCCGCTGAGCATTTTCAATGGCTTTGGCGATCCGCGGATGTTCAATGGGCATATCTTCCTCCCAGCCCAGCCGCTCCATCCACCGGACGATCATCTCCCCGCCGAACAGCCGCATCAGGTCGTCCTCCATTGAAACATAGAAACGGGAAGAACCGGGATCCCCCTGCCGGCCCGCCCGGCCACGGAGCTGGTTGTCAATCCGGCGGCTTTCATGCCGTTCCGTGCCGATGATCCGCAAGCCCCCCAAACTGACCACTTTTTCATGTTCCGCAGTGGTAATAGCCTTGGCTTCCAGGTAAGCCTCATCCCACTCGTCAGGTGTGGCTTCAGCCGGTTCAATACCCCGCTTCTTCAAAAGTTCTTTGGCCAGATTTTCCGGGTTGCCGCCCAACATGATGTCGGTACCGCGACCGGCCATGTTGGTGGCAATCGTCACCATGCCAACCCGTCCGGCCTGGGCCACAATCTCCGCTTCTTTTTCGTGGTATTTGGCATTGAGGACTTGGTGGGGTATTCCCCTGCGCTTCAATAGTTCCGAAAGATATTCCGATTTTTCAATGGAGATGGTGCCCACCAAGACCGGTTGGCCGGTGGCGTGGCACTGGGCAATTTCGTCCACTACCGCGTTAAACTTGGCTTTTACTGTTTTGTAGATCACGTCCGGATAGTCAATCCGCTGCATGGGCAAGTTGGTTGGGATCACCACAACACTGAGGTTGTAAATCTTCCGGAATTCAAGTTCTTCCGTTTCAGCGGTTCCGGTCATACCGGCCAGCTTATTATACATGCGGAAATAGTTTTGGAAGGTAATCGTGGCCAGAGTCTGGCTTTCCCGCTCGACCTTCACATTCTCCTTCGCTTCTATCGCCTGGTGCAAACCTTCACTGTAGCGCCGACCAAACATCAACCGGCCGGTGAATTCATCAACAATGATTACCTCGCCGTCTTTGACCACGTAATCGCGGTCCCGTTTCATCAATTCCTTCGCTTTTAAGGCTTGGATCAAATGGTGAACCAGCTCGGTGTGGGAAGGATCATACAGGTTTTCCACACCAAGCATTTTCTCCACCTGGGCAACGCCCTCTTCGGTCACTGCCACCGTATGGGCCTTTTCATCCACGGTATAGTGGGTCTCCTTCTGCAATCTGGTGGCAATCCGGGAAAAGACTTTATAGTAATTGGTGGACTCTTCAGCCTGACCAGAAATGATCAGCGGCGTCCGGGCCTCATCAATTAAGATACTGTCAACCTCGTCCACAATGGCATAGTTCAACCCCCGCTGGACCATTTGCGTGGCATCAACGGCCATGTTATCCCGAAGATAGTCAAACCCAAACTCGTTATTTGTGCCGTAGGTAATATCCGCCGCATAGGCCTGGCGCCGCTCGGCGGTGTTCAGATGGTGGAGGATCACTCCAACTTCCATTCCCAAAAACCGGTAGATCTTACCCATCCATTCGCTGTCCCGTTTGGCCAAGTAGTCGTTGACCGTAACCACATGAACCCCTTTGCCGGTTAAAGCATTTAAATAAACGGGAAGAGTTGCGACCAAAGTTTTTCCTTCACCCGTCTTCATCTCGGCAATTTTCCCGTTATGAAGGACAATTCCCCCCATCAACTGGACATCATAGTGGCGCTGTCCAAGTGTACGTTTGGCGGCTTCCCTGACTACGGCAAAGGCTTCAGGCAACAGATCATCCAGGGTCTCGCCATTTTGTATCCGCTTCCGAAACTCCACCGTCTTCCCGCGCAACTCCTCATCGGATAAAGGGATCATCTCTGCTTCCAGGGCATTAATCCGTTCCACCAGCGGTTTGAGTTTGTTTAACTCCTGTTGGTTGGTATCCCATAAGTTGCGTAGGAATTTGAACATTTGCTATCTCTCCCTTTATTGATCACCGAATGCGTCCGGTTCTCCTCCAATATCACGGACCGGTCTTGCACCGGTCCTATCTTTTGTCCAACGAATTCACGGTGAAAAAGTTTCAAGAACATTCCCGCCCATTAATAATAACATTTCCCTTCAAAGACGGCAACACTCGTCCTGACACTGTCAACCGGGAAGAATACCCGTAAAATCACAAGAAAAAAGCCGCGGTTCTCCGCGGCCATGTCCATCTACTGTTACATCGGCAGTTCCTCGGTGACAACCAGCGGCAACAGGCGCTCCACGTCTTCCTTCCGGCAAAGCTGTGTACCTTCCATCGTCGCCGTCGCTGCGCCAGCGGCAGTCCCCAACTCAAGGGCTGCTTTAAAGTCCTGGCCGGAACTGAGGGCAAACAAGAACCCGCCAATCACCGAATCACCACAACCAACCGGGCTCTTCATCTCCACCTTCGGCGGATGCACATGGAAAAGCTGCTTGCCATCGGTGGCAATGGATCCTTCGCTGCCCATCGAAATAATGACATATTGAATTCCCTTGGCATGCAGTTCCTTGACGGCAGCAATCACATCAGCACGGGTGGACAGTTCCCGCTTCAACAAGCGACTGGCCTCTTCCATATTGGGTTTAATCATGAAAGGAGCAGCCTCAATCCCCAGAGCCAAGGGCTCGCCATCTGTATCCAAAACCGGACGAGTCCCGGCTTCATGGGCTACAAGGATCATTTGCTTGTAAAAGTCTTGAGGAACTCCCTTGGGCAAACTGCCTGCAAAGACCAAATACTCTGCTTGTTTCGCATAGGCTTTGATCTTTTCAGCCATCAGATGTAAGGACTTCTCATCCACAATCGGTCCGGCCTCATTAAGCATGGTCTGGCAATTGTTGGACAGATCCACAATGATAGTATTAGTCCGTGTCTGTTGATTCTCCAGCCAGATAAAATCAGTCTTCACCATGTAATGATGGGTAAGAACCTGATGAAGATAATGCCCGGAATCTCCGGCCACAAAGCCCAGTGCCTTGGTATCACCGCCAAGTTCCACAATCACCCGGGACACATCGGTCCCCTTGCCACCCGGATCTAACCTGCTTTCACGGACCCGATTGGTAATCCCCAGTTCCAACCGGTCAATGACTATTGTTTTGTCTAACGCGGTATTTAAAGTAACTGTACAAATCATTATTAAAACTCCGGTTCAATCAGGCCGAAATTGCCGTCTTTTCGCCGATAAACCACATTGACTTCGTCGGTTTCCGAATTGGCAAAAACGTAAAAATCGTGGCCAAGCAGGTCCATCTGCATGACTGCTTCTTCCACCGACATTGGTTTAACTGCAAAACGCTTGGTCCGGACAATTTGCGGCTCTGCAGGTTCGGCCTCTTGCGTTTGGGGAGATACTGCAATTACTTGATTGATGCCGCGAAGTTTCCTGTTAATCCGGGTTTTATACTTATGGATCTGGCGTTCAATCTTCTCCACAGCGCCGTCAATGGAGGCATACATGTCGCCGGTTTTTTCCTCGCCCCGCAGCAACAGCCCGTCCACGGAGATGGTAACCTCAACAATGTGTTTGCCCCGTTCAAGGCCCATGGTAACTTGAGCTTCCATCGGCGCCTGCTCAAAGAATTTCTCGACCTTCGCCACTTTCTTCTCGGCATATTGCCTTAATGCATCGGTAATCTCGAGATTCTTCCCTACAATCGTAACTTGCATGGTAGACTCCCTTCTCACGCCATCTTGAAAGATGGGCTTTTTTTCAACCGTCTTTGACCGGCCAAATTCGTGGATAAGTATTCCCATTCCGCTTGGTCAATATTTGATGCATGGTTGTGTCTCTTTAAGTGAAATAAAGACCCCGGCCTTGGGCCGAGGTATGCATCCTATGTAAACACTTGCGGCTTGCCGGCCTTGCCCGTTTTAAACTACTTTAGCCTCTGCCACATTTATTTTATTGAAGTGCTCAATAGGCAGCAGCTGCGCTTTGCTGGGCATCATAACAAGCTTTACAATACACCGGACGGTCCTGGGTGGGTTTAAAAGGAACCTGGGTCGTATTTCCGCAAGCAGCGCAGACAACTTCGGTCATCTCACGGCCCCGTTGTTTCTTAGCCTGGCGGCATTCACGGCAACGAGCGGGTTCGTTGGTGAAACCCTTCTCTGCATAAAATTCTTGTTCACCGGCGGAAAAAATAAATTCTGCTCCGCACTCCTTGCAAACAAGCGTCTTGTCCTCATAAGCCATACTAAATCTGCATCCCCTCTCCAAAGGATTAGGCATCCGGACCGTCCTTACACAGGAAAACCCCGCCAGGAGTGGTCATGGAGGACACCTATTGCCTATTATAACGATTGTTCCTGATTTATGCAAGATATCTTTTACTAAATAACCTATTTTTTGCTATCAACAAAACTTCCTTCGGTAAAACCCATCCCCACCACAGGCTGTTGATAGGCCCGGTGCGCCTTTTGTCCGCGCTTGAGCCGGGCCAATTCTTCGCCAGTATCTTTAAGCGCATTTTGCAGATACGTACAGGCCGCTTCGGCAGATTGTTTCAGCGTTGTCAATGACTGCTCGACTTCAGCAACCTGGTCAGTTGAAAATGAACCGACAGCGGAGGCCAGCAGGCTATCCAACTCGACCAGGATCGCCTTGGCGCGAGCTGTTAATTCTGCTAAATCCTGCGGTTCCGTTTTCGGAATGGAAAGATAAAGATCATTTAACTGTTGCGACAGCTCTTGAAAAGCTTTCGTATCCATGGATTAAACTCCCACCGCTTTTTTATTTTCCGGCTTCCGCAATTCATCCCAAGCCGACCGCAGAGTAACCAGAATCCGCTCCACGCTTTGCAAAGAAGCAGCATCTTTTTTGACATTGGCCTGGACCAACTGGTGGTTGATAAATTCGTAAAGCTGCTGGAGGTTCTTGGCAATATCCCCGGCCTCTAAATTCAAACTGAAGTTTAATTCATCAATAATATCCTGGGCCCGTTTCAAATATTCATTGGCCTTCTCATAATCACGCTCTTCAATGGCATGGGCCGCTTGACGGGTAAAACGGATGGCCCCATCATACAACATGATAATTAATTGTAACGGGCCAGCTGTTTCCACCCGGGTCTGTTTATATCGTTCATACGGGTTATTAGCTAACATCTCCAAGACCTCCCTCAGGATTTTTTACCAAACGACAACGACGCAAGCTGGGCGTTTAAATATGCAGTCTGGCTCTGTATTTGTGACAGTGCCGACTCCAACGCCGTAAACCTGGCCCGATAGTACTCTTCCTTCTTCTCCATAAGTTCTTCCAAGTACTCAATCCGTTGGTCCAACTTTTTCTGTTGTTCTTTAATGGAATCGATTTTTGAATCTGTCAAGCCGCCTGACCTGGTGATATCCCATAACTTTGAATACATGTTCGAGAAGATCCCATCATTCTTTTGCAACACTTCAATCTCGGTCAAACGGGAATAATCATTGTCCTCATTGGAGCTGTTAATGTTGATCCTGACTTTTGTCGTGGTCACTGCTTGAAAGTCCAGGTTGATGACTCCTTTTGTATTACCCTCAACCACCAGATCCTTCGACGGGTCCGCTGCCGATTTCAACGGTTTCCAACTGCTTGTGGCTTCATCCCAATACTCGAAGGATAAATCCCTGACACCATAGGTATCCGCTTTCATGTCATCCCTGTTGAGGGTATAGATGTTCAAGGAGTCAATGGTTTTCCGGCCGTTAAAACTAATCTCCACCCAGTCCGGATAGGCCCCGGCGGTGTTATCCATCCAGCCGCCGCCATTGCCCCAATCATCGGAGGTTGTCCGGCCGTCAATCAAGCTTGTTGCCGGGTACATCTCGCTGTATTGCGAAGAAGTAGTGATGGTGGCACCGTTATCGGCCGAGGCCACATTGGTGATCTTCGCGCCAAACAACTGGGCAACTGCATCAAAATTCTCTTCCAACGCTGTCCGGAGTTTTGATTCATCCAATACCAAATTGCCGGATTTGGTCGCTTCAATGCTTTGGTTATATGCCCCGGTACTAATGCCAATCATCGTCAGGCTATTATATTTCGTGGGGTTGGACGAAACGGTTCTAGTCAAAATACTTCGCAACTCAGACTGCAAATACAGCAGCGTGCTTTCACCAAGCAAGACGCCCTTCTCTTTTGTTTCCTTATTATAAGCCATGGATTCATTGATAAAACTCATGGTGGAATTGTATTGATCAACAAATTCTTTAACGGCTGTGATAATTTTATCAAGATCCCGCTCTACACTGATATTTGTACTTCCCGCCTTTTTCAGGGTAAGCTTAACACCAGGAATAACATCGTCAATGGTATTGCTGGCCCGGTTGACAGTCAACCCGTTAACCTTGATCGTGGCGTCAGCGGCTTCTTGAATAAGATTGGCAAACTCTCCGGAATCGTCAAGAAAGCCCAGATTGGCTAAAATACCATCGTCATCCGTAACTTGAATGGCGTTGGCTGCACCCGTCTGCTTACTAGTTAGAGTCATTCTATACTCACCGTCGGCAATCTTCACTATAGCCGCATTAACGCCAACATCCGCCGTGCTATTAATCTTACTGGCAATAGAATTCAAGTTATCCGTGGCAGTAACCTCAATCTCTTTACCGTTGATCTGAAACTTTCCTGTATAACCCAGGGAAGTGTTGGCAGCCTCGAGGGTTTTTGAGGCCACAGTGTGCGCCCTGGCAAGATTAACCACTTCCACCTGGTAAGAAGCATTTGGCGCCCCGGTGCTGGCCGAAGCAGTAAAGTATTCTTCACTGCCCATGATCACCTTTTGGCTCTTAAATGTCAGACTTGATTTGAGGTTGTAAACCTTCTGCTGCAAATTATAAAGACGGGTATTAACGTCCCTCCAGGCATCAGCCTTTCTCTGCAGGGTAGTTTGTTTTTCTTGAGCTTGCGTCAGCGGCATCCGCTCGTAAACCATCAAAGTCTCTATTAGCGTAGTAGTATCTATACCGGAGATCAATCCGTCTATGCCTAAACCTCTTGCACTTGCCATAACTAACACCCCCTACCTTGAGACCCTGCCAAATACCTTAGGCCTTTTCATCGACGATTATACCAATGGCTTCACTGATATTTGCCAACATATCCAGGAATTTTTCTGGCGGAATCTCTTTAATAACCTCACCTGTCTCGGAATTCAGGATTTGCACGTAGATACGTTGCGTTTCTTCATGAACTTGAAAACTCAACTTCCTGTTGAACAAGTCCATTGCATCATTTAACTGTTCAACTTTCTTTACCAACTCTTTCCTGGATAGTTTATCTTCCGTAATTTGCTGCTTAATTTCTTCGAAGACATAAACTGATTTCTGCTTAAAATGAACATTTTTTACAGCATCATTATTTGCATTATCACTTTTTACTCGAATTACTTCACTCCTTGAGTAAAACTCGGGTTGAATCCTTTCTACCTGCATGGCATTCACCACCAATCTACAGTTGAATTTGGTAAATGGAATTGCCAAACTAACTGACCCAACCAGCAAAACTAGGGGGCTATGGCCCGACATAATTATCACTTTTTGGAATTTTAACCGCTCGGTGGTTAACATTTAATCCCCTATACATGATAAAAACCTCCTCCGTGAATGTACTCCCCTAATTTAAGGAGAAAACCACAAGACGCTCCCTGTCTTGTTTCACAATGTTTATCGACTATTTTTCGGAAAAACTTTAGTATAAACAGATTCTGTTAATTTGAACTTAAAATACATACCAACGGAAAAAGAGCCTGTACTTTCCCGGTTTCGTTGTAAAATGGCAACCTTTGTCGTTGACCTTTTTGTAAATTTAACATTTTTATGAAACACTCACCTAAGCAGTGGTGTTAACCGGCCCCCCCAAAAAAGAAAAAAGAACCGACATTTGTCGGTTCTTTTTTTGGGATGTATTGGCTATTAGCTAAGAAGTTGCAACACAGCCTGGGGTTTGGCGTTGGCCTGGGCCATCATTGCTGTGGAGGCTTGCATCAGGATCTGGGCCCGGCTGAAGTTGGCCATCTCCTCAGCCATGTCTACATCGCGAATCCGGGATTCGGATGCCGACAGGTTCTCTCGGGCTGTATCCAGGTTGGAAATGGTGTGCTCTAACCTGTTCTGGTAAGCACCGAGTTTCGCCCGTTCCGAAGAGATAGTGGATAATGCCGTGTCGTATTTCTCAATGGCTTTGTTGGCCCCGGATTGGGTGGAGACATCAAGTCCCTTGGCAGCATCCTTACCTGCAGCCACACCGGAACCACCAGAAGTTAATCCGATCTTCAACGTACCGGTATCCATACAGCCAATGGTGACCTTCATGGTCTGGCCTTTGTTGGCGCCAATATGCATGGTCAAAGTAAGTGTACCACTGGCATAATTGCCACTGGCATTAGTTTTCCCCCGGAGCAACTTCTTGGTGTTAAACTCGGTGGTTTTGGCAATGCGGTCCACTTCCTGTGTGAGCTGGTTGATCTCCTTCTGGATCTCCTGCCGGTCGGCATCGGTCAAAGTGTCGTTTGCCGCTTCTACCGCCAACTCCCGCATGCGTTGGACGATGGCATGGGTCTCATTAAGAGCGCCCTCTGCCGTCTGGATCAACGAAATACCGTCTTGGGCGTTTCGAGCCGCCTGTTTCAGACCGCGGATCTGACCGCGCATCTTTTCACTGATGGCTAAGCCCGCTGCATCATCCGCCGCCCGGTTGATCCGCAGGCCCGAAGACAACCGTTCCAATGACTTACTGATGGCATTGTCACTGCGGACCATGGATGCCTGGGTGTTCATGGCCGAAATGTTTTGGTTAATACGCATAACTCATTCCTCCTTGATCATCCCTTCCCCACCGGTCGTACGCCCCGGCAGCTTAGGGGTTGGGAGACATTCCTTGTCTCCTCTTGGTTATGTTATCGGTATTTTATAAATAATACTTTAGAACAAAACTAATTATGCACCGGATTACTTATTTACACTCGAATAATAAAGAAAAGAGGCTGGCCAAAGCCAGCCTTCTTTGTAGAGCAAGTTACTTTTAACTGAGAAGTTGCAACACAGCCTGGGGTTTGGCGTTGGCCTGGGCCATCATTGCTGTGGAGGCTTGCATCAGGATCTGGGCCCGGCTGAAGTTGGCCATCTCCTCAGCCATGTCTACATCGCGAATCCG